>Ga0316205_10000101_pt1 | contig 197024 bp, 201 predicted proteins | sample 3monthpyrite_MG_FD_204941 | JGI IMG/M metagenome (GOLD analysis project Ga0316205, IMG submission 204941) | Microbial mat bacterial communities from mineral coupon in-situ incubated in ocean water Damariscotta River, Maine, United States -... | ecosystem: Environmental > Aquatic > Marine >... | reverse complement strand
TGGGTTTAAAACTAGAATACTATCTAAAATAACTGCACTAACTACAATTCAGTATATCAATAAATTCATATTTGACAGAAATATTAATAATATTAAAATCAGCATTATTTAAAATGCACAACGGGTATTTAGATATAAATATAAGAAATTTACATTTTTCAGAAAGCGAAGCTAAATCAAAAATTTTAAATATTGATAATCAAATAGCTGTTTATATTAGAGGTGAAATAGTCCCAAGAAGATATACAAATCGAGTAACCTATGATTATTCTAATTGTGATGAAAATGGAGATTTGCTTATAGGAGATGCCTCTTATGAGGGTAAAGAAATAATGGTTGGTATAGACGATTATGATAATACAGCATGCCCTATTATAATATCAACACCAATAGTGATTGATGCTTGTTTTAAATCTAAAGGCCCTAACTATAATCCTTATAACTAATGAAAACAAAAAATATATTTTTACTTTTTTCAACAATATTACTTTTTTCGTGTTCAGATCCAGGAGGTGATCTAGAATATGATGGTTTTGAGCTAAACTTCTTTAATTATACAAATAAAACTTATAAAGCAGAAATAATTATAGGGGGGGTAATAAACGGAGATTTTGTACCTACGGATTCAGTTATTGTTAATGAAATTAATATTGGTAGTAGAAATTCTTTGTCAGCTTTTTTTGATGTGAATAGATGGAAACCTAGTTTAGAAAAAATTAGAGATTTGCCGTCAGATAGGTGCTATTTTAAATTGAAGTTATCAGATGGTAGAGAAGAATTAATATTTAAATCAAATTCTAACGACCTAATGAGCCTAAAACTTCCTAAGACACCATATTTTAAAGGTTTATTTGGGATTTTGTTGATTACAATTGAGGATAATAAGATTATTGGTGGAGCGTCAAAAGAAGCACAATAATTATTTAAAAAAACGTATAATTATAACAATAAATAAATATGAAAAAAATACTAACAATAGTAGCCATTTTATTGGTAATTGTGGGGTGTACTTCTAGCTCAGAAGACGAATCTGTTGATTCTGTAGTGGGTATATGGAAATTAACATCAATTAAAACAATGGGACAAGAATTTATTAATGCTTGTAAATCTAAAGACAACATAGAAGTACGTTCAGACAAAACGTTTACAATAACGGGGCATAATGAAGATGATAATTGTGCACCTCAGATTGCTTCTGGTAGTTGGGTTATTAGTACAAATAACACCTATAAGTTTACTGCTAATGGAGATATTCAAACATTCACATTAAATTCAAGTACTTTAACATTTAGTATTCAAGGAGATTCAAATGCTATTGTGTATTCTTATAAAAAGTAGGAATAAAAAATTATAATTTTCAAGTCTTTCAGGTTTGGTGCTGAACTTATTTCAGTATCTAAATTTGAAGGATTTTTAGCATTATCAATTTATGATGAATATATAAATTCAGGGTTTTATGATGATACTTATGATGGTTTTACCTTTTCCATTTCAAATAATGATATTGAATATAAAAATGCAAAAATTCTTACTGGCAGTAGAGTAAACAAAATTTTTGAAGCCAAAGATTCAATTATAACACCAAAAATTTACTCTCCTAAAAGCAAGAGAAATAATAAGTTTCAAATAAAAAATAATTTTACATTTAGTACTGTTTTTATAAAAAGAATAGGTGGAAACCTAATTTAAATTTATTTAGAAACACTTTTATTGATAGTTGTTATTCCAAGTTAGTTTTATCTGATTCAAAGCATTCAATTTTAAAAATAATAAAGGCAAATTTGCAAAAATTTATATTCCTTTTGGAGGTGTAATTTATGGAAGTGATGGCATAATTCAAATTTAAATACAACAAGATAGTATAAAAGGTAACTTTTTAGATTATAATAAGAATTAGAGATAAATCTTATTTTTTTCTTTTAAATCAACAATATTTTTATCTTTAATTCCTAAATAACGTCGGCTTCCCAAATACCTGTTTTTATTAAATTCATCGTAGTTTTTTTCGTTTTCGTTGATAGAACTTAAATGAACGTTGCTAGAAGAATGGATAAACTCTCCTTTGCCATTTCCAAGCCAAATTCCGACATGCGTAACGCGCATTTTTTTACCAGCTTTTGCGGGTGTTCCAAAGAATAGTAAATCGCCTTTTTCTAATCCTTCAAATTTCAAGTCTTTATCTACAATTTCTCCTGCATTTACTTGTTGTGAAGCATCACGCGGAATTACAAATCCGTTCATTAAATACACCGTTTTTGTAAAACCACTACAATCGTTTCCTTTTGTAGAAGTACCGCCCCACAAATAAGGAACGCCCAACATTGTTTTTGCAGAAGATTCTATAAATGCTGCATTTGCAGGATTTTTCTTTAACCAAGAATTGTACAAAACAGCTTCAGATTTTTTTACAAAACCATTTCTACCGTCAGGATATTCAACTTCGTAATAAGAATCATATTCTTTTTTTATGGCTAAAATCCCGCCAAAAACAATATCAGAAACTCTTGTTGATTTTTCATTTTTCTGCTCGTACACATATCCGAAGTTTTGAGTGTAAATCAATTTATTTTTTTGATTCCAGCTTTGTAATTCTTTAGCAGTCATTCTTTTAATTCCGCCACCATCAACCCAAGAAATATAGTTGTCTGGAGTTTGCACTCGATACCAATCTCCTTTTTTATCCAATACATTTAATTTCATTCCTAATAAACCCTGCGTGCCTAATTCGGCAGAATGTTTTGGTTTAGATCTAATATTTATTACAGAGTTATTTCCTAGCGCATATATTTTATTTCCAATAGCAGAATCTGGTAAAATTCTCACTTTATTTTTAAAAGAGATGTTTCTTCTTTTTAGGCTATCAAGTAAAATATCAAATGCTTTTTTTGTGGTAGTTTCACCTTTTAAAATCAGTGTGTTGTTTTTATTTTCAAACTGAATATCATAGATTTTAACACGTTTATCTGGAGCAAATTGTTGCTTTAAGTTTGTTTGAATTGTTTCTAAATCTGAAATTGTATTTGAACTGTTTTTACAAGAAATAAAAGCGGCAAAAAGCAAAGCGAAAAAAACTTTGAAAGATTTCATAAGAATGATTTTTTGCTAATGTACAAAATCGCAAAAATATTCAAATTGATTTCTCGAATAATCTTATATTTGGGGATAACCATTTTTTTTGATGATTTACCAAAATACTTTAGCATACGCAAAACAACAAGACACAGAAGATAAACTTTCACATTTACGTGAACAATTTCATATCTCGAAAGATAAAAACGGCAATGATTGGTTGTATTTTACAGGAAACTCATTAGGATTACAACCAAAAAAAACACAGAAATACATTCAGCAAGAACTAGACGATTGGGCAAAGTATGGCGTGGAAGGACATTTTGAAGCCAAAAACCCTTGGTTGCCGTACCACGAATTCTTAACTGAGAATATGGCGAAAATTGTTGGTGCAAAACCATTAGAAGTTGTTGTGATGAATACCTTAACAACCAACTTGCATTTGTTAATGGTGTCTTTTTATCAACCAACAAAAAAGAAATATAAAATTGTAATTGAAAGTGATGCTTTTCCTTCGGATCGATATGCTGTACAATCTCAATTAAAATTTCACGGTTTTGATGCAGAAGAAGGTTTGATTGAATGGAAACCCAGAAAAGGAGAAGAGTTATTAAATATTGCAGATTTAGAAAAAATTGTTGCTGAACAAGGCGATGAAATTGCATTATTGTTAATTGGCGGTGTCAATTATTATACCGGACAATATTTAGAGATCAAAAAAATTGCAGAAATCGGGCATTCAAAAAACTGTTTTGTTGGAATTGATTTAGCGCATGGAGCAGGAAATATTTCTCCAGATTTGCATAATTCTGGCGTCGATTTTGCAGCTTGGTGTACTTATAAATATTTAAATTCTGGACCAGGAAGTTTGGGCGGATTATTCGTGCATGAAAAACACGCAGACAATAAAGAATTACCGCGCTTTGCTGGTTGGTGGAATCACAATAAAGAAACACGTTTTAATATGCGTCAACCTTTTGATGTTATGAAAGGCGCAGAAGGCTGGCAATTGTCAAATCCGCCAATATTATCAATGGCAGCCATTAAAGCTTCGTTAGATATGTTTGCAGAAGTTGGCATGGAAGCATTGCGCGAAAAATCAGAAAAACTAACTGGATATTTTGAGTTTTTAATAAATCAAATTGATTCTGATAGTATTAAAATTATTACACCATCAAATCCAAAAGAACGTGGTTGTCAATTGTCAATTCAAGTAAAAAATGCAGATAAAAGTTTACATAAAAAATTAACCGAAAATAATATCATTACAGATTGGCGAGAACCTGATGTTATTCGTTGTGCGCCAGTACCAATGTATAACAGTTTTGAAGATGTGTATAGAATGGTTTCTGTTTTAAAAGAGTTGTTAAATTAATAGAAATGTTTACTCGAGCGCAGTCGAGAGGTTATATTTAGGTCTCGACTGCGCTCGACCTGACAAGAAATAAATATGAAAAATAAAGAAAACATACTAATAGTTGGTGCTGGATTATGCGGTTCACTTTTGGCTTTGCGTTTAGCACAAAGAGGTTTTAAAGTTGAAGTATATGAAAGTAGACCAGATTTACGTATTACAGATATTTCTGCAGGAAGAAGCATCAATTTAGCATTATCAGATCGCGGATTTAAGGCCTTGCGTTTGGCTGGAGTAGAAGATAAAGCTCGAGAAATTTGTATTCCGATGTACGGACGTTTAATGCACGATACAAAAGGAAATACCTTTGCATCTAATTATTCGGGTAGAGAAGGAGAGTATATCAATTCTATTTCTCGTGGAGATTTAAATGGAATTTTATTAACCGAAGCAGAAAAGCACGAAAATGTAAATATACATTTCAACTCTAAATGTATTTCGATAGATATTGAAAATACGAAAGCTCGTTTTGAAAATTACAATAACAAAGTAGAATTTTCTGTTGACGCAGATGTTATTTTCGGAACAGATGGCGCAGGTTCTATTTTACGTAAAAGTTATTATTTAGAGAAGAAATTTTTGTTTAGTTATTCGCAAAACTACTTAACACACGGATACAAAGAATTGGAAATTCCGGCAGATAAAAACGGAATTCATCTTATGAGTAAAGATCATTTGCATATTTGGCCACGTGGCGAGTACATGTTAATTGCTTTACCAAATATGGACGGAAGTTTTACCGTAACGCTTTTTTTAAGTTATGATGAAGGCGAATATAATTTCAATAATTTAACCTCAGAAGAAAAAATTACAGCGTTTTTTGAAAATGAATTTCCAGATGCGTTGGCTTTAATTCCAAATATAAAAGATGAGTTTTTAAATAATCCAGTTGGAGCTTTAGGAACCGTAAAATGCTCACCTTGGAGTTATCAAAATAAAACGATTTTATTGGGCGATGCAGCACATGCAATTGTTCCGTTTTACGGACAAGGAATGAACGCTTCTTTTGAAGATGTTACCGTTTTTGATGAAATTTTGAATAATTTCGAGCGCAGACGAGAAGTAGGAAATTGGGAAACTGTTTTTAAAGCCTATGAAAAAGTAAGAAAACAAGATACAGATGCAATTGCAGATTTAGCGATTGATAATTTTTATGAGATGAAAGATCATGTTGCAAATCCGTTATTTAAGCAAAAGCGAAAAATAGAAATGGATTTAGAAAAGAATTTTCCGACTAAATATTTTTCAAAATATTCTATGGTTACTTTTAATGAAAACATTTCGTACGATGAAGCCATGAAAAAAGGACGCGCACAAGACAAAGCATTATTGAATTTAATTGCTGATGATGATATTCCGACTTCGCTCGATATGACAAAAGAAGAATTGGAAATTGTTTTAAAGAAAGTACAACAAGAAACGAACGAAATTTTAGAAGAAGATAAAATTGCTGAGTTGTGATCATAAATTAGACCTCACAGGTTTTTAAAACCTGTGAGGTCTAAAAAGTAAAAGAATGAAAACATATATCGTTTTATTAAGAGGAATTAACGTCTCAGGAAAAAACAAACTTCCGATGGCAGATTTACGTGAATTATTATCTAAGCTAAATTTTCAAAATGTGCAAACGTACATTCAAAGTGGAAATATCATTTTAGAATCTGATAAAACTAAAAAGCAAATTTGTGCAATAATAAAAGAAGGAATTCATACAAGATTTGGGTACGATGTTCCTGTCATTATAAGAACAATTGCTGAATGGAAAAAGGTGATTGCTACCTATCCATTTCCAACTAATAATACTAAAATAGTCGCTTTTGTATTTTTGAATCAAAAAACATCAGAAACAAAAATTGAGGTAAAAGGTATAAAAGATGATGAGTACCTAATTGATAATGATATGATTTATATTTATTGTCCATCAGGGTTTGCAAATACAAAAATTTCTAACAATATGTTTGAGAGAAAGTTAAAAGTAACAGCAACCACAAGGAATTATAACACAACTTTAAAATTATTAGAATTAGCAAAAGACCTCGCAGGTTTTTAAAACCTGTGAGGTTTAAATAAAAGAAAGATGAAATACGAAATAGTACAATCAACTAATTATTATCATATTTTTAATCAAGGAAATAATGGTGAAAACATATTTATTGAAGAAATGAATTATGTTTATTTTCTAGAGTTGATAAAAAAGCATCTACTTCCGGTTATTGATATATTATCTTATTGTTTGTTAAAAAATCATTTTCACTTATTAGTTTATGTAAAAGAAATTGAGGAAGAAGAAAAAATATCACAATCATTTTCTAATTTTTTTAATTCATATTCAAAAGCAATCAATAAAAAATATAAAAGAAGTGGTAGTTTGTTTAGAGATCGATTTAAGAGAATTAGAATAGAAGATGAGGTATATCTTAAAAAATTAATCATTTATATCAATTTGAATCCGATTTATCATCAGTTTGTAAAGAATATAAATGCACATAAACACTCTTCGTATTTAAGTTTGATATCAGATAAAAGCACTTTATTAAAGCGAGAAGAAGTAATTTCATTATTTGATAATAGAGAAAATTTTATACATCATTTGACGCATAAAAAATTAGAGTTTGATAAAAAATTAACAGAATTAGTATTAGAATGATTAATTTTAGACCTCACAGGTTTTTAAAACCTGTGAGGTCTTTGTAATAGATAAATAAACATGGAGAAAAAAGTAACACCAAGAGGCGCATATCCACACATAAAAGTGGTGGGAGATTTTATTTTTGTGTCAGGAACAAGTTCTCGAAAACCAGACAATACAATAGCTGGAGTTGATATTATTGACGAAATGGGAACAAAACATCTCAATATAGAAACACAAACAAGAGAAGTTTTACAAAATATTAACAAGAACTTACAGAAAGTTGGAGCAAGTATAAAAGATGTAGTAGATGTTTCTACATTTTTGGTAAATATGAATGATTTTGCAGGTTATAATAAAGCATACGCAGAGTTTTTTGATAAGGAAACTGGACCAACAAGAACAACTGTTGCTGTGCATCAATTACCACATCCAGATTTGGTAGTAGAAATTAAAGTGACTGCTTATAAGAAACAATAAATAAAATAAAATGTCTCCTCGAGCATTATTGAAAATTGAAAAATTTTTTAATTTGAAAATAAAAGCGCAGCTTACGAGAGGTTGTAAAGTTTTAGAAAATTAAATAGGTCTCGACTGCGCTCGACCAGACAAACGTAGATAAATGATTAAATTTTTCAGACATATTAGAAAATCATTACTTATGGAAAATAAAAGATCTAAACCTGCCTTGCCGGCAGGCAGGTATTTTAAATATGCAATTGGCGAAATTGTATTGGTGGTGATTGGTATTTTAATTGCCTTACAAGTAAATAATTGGAATGAAAAACAAGCACAAGACGATAAAACCATCGCAATTTTCAATCAAATAATTGATGAAATGATAATTGATGTGAGAGTAATACAAAATGCTAATGAGTTTTTTATCTATAAAGATTCACTCATAGATGTATATAGAAAAACAGATTTAAAAAGCATTCCTAAAAGTAGTGATTCTGTTTTGAGTGAAGATCATTTGGTGGATCTAATCAGAACCTTTGCTCCTATTGAATTGCATGACAGAGGGTTTAACTTATTAACAGATCATATTGATCAAGTAGATAAGAAATATGAAAAATATGTTGATGAATTGGTGTATTTATACCAAGACAAAAAACCTTTGATTGATTTGTATTACGATCGCTTAAAGACCATATTGTACGAACATCGTATGTATAAAATTAAAAATTTTGCATGGTATTCTAGAATGAATAAAACCAACAAAAGAGATCAAGAAGAGTATGAATATTACAAGTTCAATCCTATTTATAAAAATTATGTTCGTTTTTACGATGATATGATATACAACTTGGCTATAAATCTCAGAAATTTTGAAGATTTGACTATAAAATTCTCAAGACAATTGAATCATGATTTTAAATTAGGAAGAGATATTGATAAAGAACTAGATTTTAAAAACCCATCAAAAGAATTATTACAATCCATCTCTGGAAATTATCTCATTAGAGACAAAGACACTTTAAGCTTTATTGAAAAAAACGGACAATTGTATGAGAGCACATTAGATAATCAACAAATTGTTTATGTCTATGAAAGAGCAATAAAAGTAGGAGAATTGAGATACTTAGGAGATAGCATTTTTTATAGAAATTATAAAGAGAATCTTAAGGTAAACAAAGATGGTTCGCTTACTGTTTTTTCATTTACCAATACTAGAGAAGACAAACTAAAGCTACTTAATAATGATTAAATTCTTCAGAAAAATCCGTAAAAACCTACTTATGGAAAATAAAACAGGCAAGTACTTTACATATGCCATTGGCGAAATTGTATTAGTTGTTATTGGTATTTTAATTGCATTGCAAGTCAACAATAGAAATGAATATCAAAAAGAAAGAAAATCTGAAATTCGATATTTAGAGAGAATTAAATCAGATTTAATGCAAGATTCAATAAGTATTTCTGGTGCCATACGTACAAATTTAAAACGTAAAAAAAGAGCTGAATATTTACTACAACTAAGTAAAAATAAGGTTAGAGGAATCGATCGACCTACTTACTTTGTTCAAAGTATAGAATTTGCAGGCTACACACACTCTCCTAGGCAGACAGATCACACCTATGAAGAAATTAAATCAGCAGGTAACATGTCTTTGATTTTAAATGAAGATTTAAGAACTCAAATCTCTTCTTATTATGCCGAAGTGGAAAATAGAAGTCAATATCGGTTTATTACTCAGCAAATACAACTAAAATATCTCGACTATAGAGTCGGAATCCTTACAGATGCTCAACAAATACAAATGGGTAGTTTTAGAGATAGTATTGCATACAGTAGAGATGAGGCTAAAGATGTACTTAATAGAATGCTTTCAAAAGAAAAATTTATAACATTATTGCCATCTGTAATTCATAGTAAGATAAGAACACATGAAAATTTAGACAGAAGATATGGTAATACGAAACAACTTATTGAATTGATAGATAAAGAATTGAAAAAAAAATAAACAATGATTAAATTTTTTAGACATATTAGAAAATCTTTACTCATGGAAAATAAAAAATCTAAACCTGCCTTGCCGGCAGGCAGGTACTTAAAATATGCAATTGGCGAAATTATTTTAGTTGTAATTGGTATTTTAATTGCGTTGCAAATTAATATTTGGAACCAAGAAAAAAACAATGAAGAAAAAGTAATCAAGATACTACAACAAGTACAGAAAGATTTACTAAACGATTTGCAAGAGGGACAATACTTTTCTGATTGGTGGCAAAGAGATGATAAAATGCTAACTCAATTTTTTAAATCCACAAAACCAGAACAATATTTTAAAGACAACTTTTCTGAATTTTCTAGAATAGGTTTAGCAACTTATAGATTCACCCAAAACAAACAAGGATATAATAGATTAAATGAACAAATAGATATTGTTTCATCAAAATACAACGATGTTTTAGATAAGTTAAGTAGGTTGTATAACGAACGCTCTAGCTTTTTACTAAGTAACCAAATTGCGTTTAATAATTTAGTGCAAGAGTACAGAATCTATCTTCATGATAATTTTGATTGGATGGAAAACTACAGGAGTAATTCTGCCGAATGGTCTGATGTTAAATTCAACTATTTCTATACTTCTAAAAAACATAGAAGACAATTAGGAAAACATCGTGCTTTTTTTGATCGATATGATAGTCAAGTTTCGGCTTTTAAAGACCAATCATTGCTTTGCTATTTGGTTATAAGAGACATCATTAATGATACATCAGAATTTCCAGAAATTATTAAAAGTTATGGCTTAGAGTATTCTCAAAATAACATGGAAGATTTCTTAGGTAATTATGGTTCAGAATCTGATAGTATTGTTCGAAATTTTATGGAGATAAAATACAATGTCTTATTCTGGTCAAAGCCCAACCAACGAGAACTATTTTCTGAAGGTTTAATTTTAAGAGAATATGGTAAAGATTCATTAGGCTTTGTAATGAGCAACGTATTTCCAATGAAGTTTGTAAGAGATTCTACAAACAAAGTCACTGGTTTTATAGGATATAATATTAATGATTCTGATAAAAGTATAAAAGTTATAAAATTAGATGAATGATTAAACTTTTTAGACATATTCAAAAATCTCTCCTTATGGAAAATCAAAAACTTGTCATTCCGACTGAGCAAAGCGATGAGGAATCTCAAAATAGATTGCTCGACTGCGCTCGAAATGACAAAATTATTATATGATGATTAAATTTTTTAGACATATTAGAAAATCCTTGCTCATGGAAAATAAAAAATCTAAACCTGCCTTGTCGGCAGGCAGGTACTTCAAATACGCCATTGGCGAAATTGTGTTGGTTGTTATTGGTATTTTAATTGCGCTTCAAATTAACAATTGGAACGAGAATAGGAAGAATCAAATCCAAATTAATAAGGCTTTAAAAGCTTTAAGGTACGATCTCGTTAAAGACAGTACTCTTATATCTAAACACTTTGATTTTTCAGAAAATGAAGATAACAATATCAAAAAAATACTATATAGAGTTCAACATAAATCTAGTACAGTTGATACATTAGTTAAAATTGCTAGATATCAATTTAAATATAGTTGGGTAACACCTTTAAAATATAGTAACTCTACCTTAGCAACCATTCAAAGTTCAGAATTGTTTGGAAACCTTTCAGATTCATTAAGATTAGGGATTACAGATTTACAAAATACACAAGTGTACTATATGAATGTGCTCGAAAAAAATAACATAAGTTATTTAAGCAAATTGAACAATTTTAAGGAAAATTTTGCAATAAGTATTGAAGGTGATAGCTTAAACTCTCTTGCAGCAGCACTTTCATGGAATAACATAAATACTAAAGATTTTGTTGTAAAATTTGATGATTTGGTCGAGTGGCGATATCAGCTTTGGCTACAGTATAGTTATATGCTATCTCGAAGTAAATTACGCACAGATAATTTGATAAGACTCGTTGATAAAAATATAAGTGAATGATTAAGTTCTTCAGACATATAAGAAAAGATCTCATGGAAAAAAACAAAACAGGTAAATACCTAAAATACGCCATTGGCGAAATTATTCTAGTTGTTATTGGTATTTTAATTGCGTTGCAGATTAATAATTGGAATGAAGACAAGAAAGAACAAGTTGTTGAAAAGAAAATCTTAAGAGAATTACTAATCGATTTAGAAATTTCAAAAAGAGATTTAGAGAACGATATTAAAGTAAACAAACGTTATCAAATAACAGCTGAAGCATTAAAAGAACATTTGCACTTTAAAAAAGCCTATCACGATTCTATTGAAGAAATGTTAATAAGCAGCTCCAGCATTACTCAATTTACACCTAGAACCACTGGCTATCAAAATTTGAATTCAGTAGGATTTAGCATAATTTCTAATGATTCTTTACGAAAACAAATATCAAATGTATTTGAAAATTATTTTGAGCATGCCAAATTAAGAGGTAGAGAATTTAATAAAACAGAAAATGCTACTGAAGATTTAACCCCTTATTTAACCAAACATTTTAAAGTAGATTTTGATAGTGAGTATGACTCTAACAATAGTAGTTATCAGTATACTACACATAAAATCAAAATTAGAGACTATCAAGAATTATTAAATGAAAAACATTTGGTTCTCATCATTCAAAAATCTATCTATGATAGAGCCTCTAAATTGATTACTTATATTTCAACACTTAAAAAAATAAATCAAGTGTCAGGTATGATAGAACAAGAATTAAAGCGATTAGAGAATGATTAAATTCTTTAGACATATCAGAAAATCATTACTAATGGAAAATAAAACTTCTAAACCTGCCTTGCCGGCAGGCAGGTATTTTAAATATGCAATTGGAGAAATTGTGTTGGTTGTTATTGGTATTTTAATTGCGTTGCAGATTAACAGTTGGAATCAAAATAGACTAGATACAATAGAAGCAAAAAAGCTTACAAAGTCTATCTATAACGATATTGTTAGAGATACTTTATTATTAACCAATCATATTAAAGAAAATGAAGATTTACTAGCATATAATACAATTCTCTTAAATAAATTAAAAAATGATAACGCAACTATTCATACTTTTAAAAAGGTAGCAGAAGATTTTAAACCAAACTTCTGGAATTTAGAGTCGTTTAATAATACAACATTAAATTCAATTGAATCTTCTGGTAAAATAGATTTACTAGAAGATGATTTAAAAATAAAATTGTTAGAATATAAAATTGCACAAAACGAATGCCTCTCTAAAATAAATATGGAGATTTATTTAAATAGAATAAATGATTTCTCATCACTTTATAACTTTGGAAGAGATGAAAGTAAATTCTTAAAAAAGCTGAATGAAAATATTGTTGATGTAAGACGTTATGCAAATAATTTAAATTCATTAGTTGGCTATAAAAACTTCATGATGAAAGGATACATTTCTTCATCAAAAAAAGCACTAAAAAAAGCAAGATTACTTATTGATTACATTAATAACCTAAGCTATGATTAAATTTTTCAGAAAAATCCGTCAAAACCTACTTATGGAAAATAAAACAAGCAAACCTGCCTTGCCGGCAGGCAGGTACTTTAAATACGCCATTGGCGAAATTGTGTTGGTTGTTATTGGTATTTTAATTGCGCTTCAAATTAACAATTGGAACGAACAAAAAAAAGAACAAAAAATAGTCGAATCTTATTTAAAGAACCTTGTTGTTGATTTGAATGAAGATATTAAAATGACAGAAGATTTAATTTTAATTATTAAGTATAAAGTTTTGTATATAGACAAACTGGCAACATTTTTCAGAAACAAAGATATAAATGAATTGGATAATTTAGAGGTATTTTACCAAGCTTATGACAATTATGGTTATAGGCCTTTTACTTGGTATAAAAGTACAATTGATGAAATTAAAAGTTCAGGGAGTTTGAAATTGATAAAAAACGATTCCCTGAGAAAATACATTAATCAATACTATGCATTAACAGATCATTTGGATCAGGATTTTATCAATGATAGTGAAGGAGCAAAGTCTTTACGTGTGTCTCTGTTTAATATTGTAAATACAAATTACCCAAACCGTAAAGATCTAGTAGACTCCTTAAATCTATCCTACAGAAAAAGTGATAAATCTATATTTACAAATTCAAAAGTTTACAATGCGGCAAGAAAAAGCAATTTTAAATTGCTTACAAATAATATAAATGATATTCATGTTTTTGTAAATAACTTATTTAGGTATAATGGTTTATTAAACGTTCGGTACAAAAGAGAATTTCCTAGATTAATAAAAATGGGTAAAAATATAATTGAAATGATAGAAAAAGAATACAATGATTAAATTTTTTAGACATATTAGAAAATCTTTACTCATGGAAAACAAAACCTCCAAGTACTTTAAATACGCCATTGGAGAAATTGTGTTGGTTGTTATTGGTATTTTAATTGCGCTTTCAATTAATAATTGGAATGAAAGTCGAAAGCAAAGAGTTAAAGAAATAGACGCTTTAGAGAATATCAAGACATCGTTGTTGGCAGATTTAGAGTTATACAATGGGATATTTAAATTAAGACTTAGCTGGAAACAAAAAGGTTTAGAGTATTTAAAAGAAGTGGCTTATTATAAACGTAAAGTTCCAGAAGACAGTATTTTTAATAATTATTTTGAAATGAGTACTGATATTGTTTTTCGATATGACAGTGGCTCTTATGATGCTTTAAAATCTTCTGGGTTTGACCTGATACATAACAAAGAATTAAGAAAAAAAATCATAAATACTTATCAAATACAATTGCCAGCATATATGGGGTTTATTAATGACAAATTAGATAGATCAGAAACTTTAGAAAAGGAATACAACAAAGACATATTTAAAGATTACGTAGCAAAAACTAAAAAAAACAAACTGGAGGTTTGGATTGACTTTAAAGTAGATAATGTGATTGAACATCCTTCATTTTTAGGATTGTTACGTTTAGAAAATGGAAAATATGATAATACCATCAGTCGTATTAATAGAGTGATATTCTTTTCAGAAGAATTGATCAAAGAAATTGATAATGAGCTTCAAATTTTAAAATAAATGAAGAAATGTATTGAACTAAAAAAAATAAACAATGATTAAATTCTTCCGAAAAATCCGTCAAAACCTACTTATGGAAAATAAAACAGGCAAGTACTTTACATATGCCATTGGCGAAATTGTATTAGTAGTTATTGGAATTTTAATTGCATTGCAAATTAATAATTGGAATCAAAATAGATTAGACAAGATTAAGTCACAAGAATATCATCTAAGAATTATTGAAGACTTAGATCAATTGAATACTATTTTATCAAAGGAATCAAAAAGAGCTTTACAAGTACAAAAATATTTATCTGCATCTGTTGATATATTAAAAGGTAAAGAACTTACCAAAAAAAATAAAGACATCTTAGATTTAGCATTAAATAATTATTTTCAAATGGTAGAATTACAAGAAAGTTTAGGTACTTACGAAGAGTTAAAAAGTAGTGGGCAGCTAGGTTTGATCTATAATAAAGATTTACGAAAAGAATTAAATCAATATATAGAAGCTTTAGGTGCTTACAGTAAAATTATTACTCAATTAACATCTCAGGTTAACAAAACAGAACCGATAGACAAATATGTAACTTTATTTGTAGCTGAAGAATTTCCATTAGATAAAATCTCCCTTGAATACGATTTTGATTTGTTGAAAAAAGACAACTTTTTAATAAATACTTTATCAAGATATTCATTGCATTGGAAAGCAAAATCATTTTTTAACAATAATATGTTAAAAGTTGGAGAAAGCTTAAAAAAGAACATTCTAAAAGAGTTAAGTAATGATTAAATTCTTTAGAAAAATCCGTAAAAACCTACTTATGGAAAATAAAACAGGCAGGTATTTTAAATACGCCATTGGCGAAATTATTTTAGTTGTAATTGGTATTTTAATTGCGTTGCAAATTAATAATTGGAATGAGGATAGAAAAAACGCTCAAAGTGAAACCATTTTCCTAGAAGGTATTCTAAACGACATCTCTCAACAAAAAAGATTATGTACTAATCAAATTGATTTTGAATCCAAGAATGAAAAATGGTCGTTAAAAGCTATAGAAACTAGTAAAAGTACTTCTATTAAAAATCAATTAGATTCACTCTATGTATATGTTCAGCATTTAAAACAAAGATTAACATTCGCTGTTTTTAACCCAACTTATGAAGAATTGAAATCAACCGGAGCTCTAAGGTTAATTAAAAATAAAAACTTAAAAAGCGATATTATTTTGTTTTATCAAAATTTAGAAAAAAGAGCTGAAATTATAATCAACAACAACCATAATATAGATAACATATATAAGACTTATGTATTAGGTAATTCCTTTGGCTTTTATTACAACAATCTAGAAAAGATACAAGTTAATTGGAAACATAAACCTTCTCAAATACTTAGATTATCCAATAATTTGAATGCTCGAAAAAATCTAACTATTTCTAATTTATATAGAGCTAAAGACGTATTGATTGAGGCAAATCAATTAGAATTAAAAATTAAAGAATATCTTAGAAGTAAATGATTAAATTTTTTAGACATATCAGAAAATCATTACTCATGGAAAATAAAAAATCTAAACCTGCCTTGCCGGCAGGCAGGTACTTAAAATATGCAATTGGCGAAATTATTCTTGTTGTGATAGGGATTCTTATTGCGCTAGGCATAAATAACTGGAATGAAAAAAGAAAAGACACTTCTTTTGAGTTGAAAATGTTAAAAGAAATACAGATTAACCTAAAAAAAGATTTAAGACGAGACACTTTAATTTTAGAAGAGAGAATTAAAGTCAAAAAAGAAGCGATTATTAATGTATTAGAAATCATAAATTCTAATAAAAAAGTGGAAGATTCTATTGTTAAGAAAGAATTTTATATAGCTGGTATTGGAATAGTTTTTACTTATGATGATGGAGCTTACCAAGCATTAAAAGCTATTGGATTAGATAAGATTAGTAACGATTTTTTAAGAAATAAACTTGTACGTTTTTTTGATCATAATTTGCCATTAGCTAAAACTTTTATTGGTTATAATGAAAATTACAACTATCAAAAAAGTGAAGAATTAAAGGGAGATATTGTTAATTTAAAGTATGTAAAAGGGAAGAACTGGTACATAACCAGAGAAATATCACTCAAAACATTAAAAAACAACCCAAATGTTATAAAATTATTAGATTTAGAATCTGATATTCATTGGAATTATAATTTAAGAATGAATGATATAATTAGAAGCTATAAAGAAATAATTGAAAGTGTTACACAAGAAATTAAAAGACTAGAAAATGATTAAATTCATGTATTGAATGAATATAAAAAACTACATAAACGGAAAACTGGTTGCACCAGAGGCAGGCAATTTTATTGATAATTACAATCCGTCAAACGGAGAAGTGTATGGCCAAATCCCGAATTCATCTACTAAAGATGTAGAGTTTGCATATCAATCAGCAAAAGAAACTTTTCCTGCTTGGTCAAATTCAACGTTAGAAGAACGAAGCAGAATTTTAATCAAAATTGCTGAACTATTAGAAGTAAACTTAGAACGTTTTGCATTGGCAGAATCTAAAGACAACGGAAAGCCGTTAAGTTTAGCAAGACAAATTGATATTCCGAGAGCAGCAAGTAATTTTCGTTTCTTCGGAAATGCCATTACACAGTTTGCATCAGAAGCTCATGAAAGTGTTGGATTAAATGCCGTAAATTTTACATTACGTCAACCTTTAGGTGTTGTTGGCTGTATTTCTCCATGGAATTTACCATTGTATTTATTTACATGGAAAATTGCTCCGGCAATTGCAGCAGGAAACTGTGTTATCGCAAAACCAAGTGAAGTAACACCCATGACGGCGTATTTATTAGGAGAAATTTGTACAGAAGCTGGTTTGCCAGATGGTGTTTTAAATATTGTTCACGGATTAGGAACAACAACAGGTCAAGCAATTGTAGAACATCCAAATATTAAAGCAATTTCATTTACTGGCGGAACGCAAACAGGAGCTCATATTGCAAGAGTTGCTGCGCCAATGTTTAAAAAGTTATCGTTAGAATTAGGAGGAAAAAATCCAAACATTATTTTTGCAGATTGTGATTATGATAAAATGTTAGAAACGACGGTTCGTTCTTCTTTTGCCAATCAAGGTCAGATTTGTTTATGCGGAAGTAGGATTTTTGTAGAAGAATCCATTTATAAAAAATTCAAAATTGATTTTGTTCAGAAAGTAAAACAATTACAAGTTGGTCATCCATCAAATGAGAATACAAATATCGGAGCTTTAGTATCAAGGTCACATTTAGAAAAAGTAGAAAGCTATATCAAAATTGCTGAAGATGAAGGCGGAAAAGTTCTGTGTGGAGGTTTGGAAGTAACAATCCCTGGTTTTGAAAATGGCTATTATTTACAACCAACTGCAATTGAAGTTGAGGGTAATTCTTGTCGTATTAATCAAGAAGAAGTGTTTGGTCCAGTTGTTACTTTGATGTCTTTTAAAACAGATAAAGAAGCGTTGGCACTAGCAAACGATGTAAAATATGGATTGTCCGCAACATTATGGACAAACAATTTAAATAGAACGATGCAGTTTTCGAAACAATTACAAACCGGAATTGTTTGGGTAAATACTTGGATGTTACGTGATTTACGTACGCCATTTGGTGGAACAAAAGCATCTGGAGTTGGTAGAGAAGGCGGTTTTGAAGCTTTGCGCTTTTTTACAGAACCAAAAAATATATGTATAAAATACGAATCCCATCTTCCGTCTTCCCAAAGGGAAGAAGCTTTATGAGGATAGTATATGTAAAAGATAAATAAAATTAATAATTTAATAATAAATTCCTTCCCTTTGGGAAGGGTTAGGGATGGGATGAACTTAGAAATACAAAATAAAAAGGCCTTAGTTTGCGGAAGCACACAAGGAATCGGAAGAGCATCTGCAATGGGTTTGGCGGCAGAAGGAGTTAATGTAACATTGATTGCGCGTAATGAAGAGAAGTTGAAAGCAGTACTTTCAGAATTACCAAACAACAATCAAAATCATTCTTATATTGTGGCAGATTTTTCTAATCCGAAAGATCTAAAAGAGAAACTGGAAGCTTCAAATTTGAATTTTCATATTTTGGTAAACAATACTGGAGGACCTGCTGGAGGACCAATTTTTAACGCCAAATTAGAAGAATTTGAAAACGCATTTACACAACATTTAAAATGTAATCATGTGTTGGTGCAAGCAGTTGTTCCGTTTATGAAAACAAAATGTTTTGGTAGAATTATTAATATTATTTCTACTTCGGTTAAGCAACCTTTAGATGGTTTGGGAGTTTCGAACACGATTCGTGGAGCAGTTGCTAGCTGGTCAAAAACTTTGGCAAATGAATTGGGAGAATTTGGAATTACTGTAAACAATGTGTTGCCAGGAGCAACAGGAACAGAGCGTTTGAATGAAATTATTAAGAATAAATCAGCGAAGACAGGAATGTCTTTTGATGAGGTAGCAGCGGCAATGAAAAATGCTTCACCGGCTCAACGCTTTGCAAAACCAGAAGAGATTGCAAATGCAGTAGTGTTTTTAGCAAGTGAGAAAGCAAGTTTTATTAACGGAATTAATGTTCCGGTTGATGGCGGAAGAACGAAAAGTTTATAAAAAGACCTCACAGGTTTTTAAAACCTGTGAGGTCTCATAAATAAAATGTATTTAAACCTAAATTTCGCGTTAGGGATTGAAGCGACATCCTTTTTATGTTAGTTTTTAAAGAGCGTCATTACGAGTAAAACGAAGTAATCTCTAAGTAAAATGGAGATTGCCACAGAAAGAGAAAAATTTTTTTCGCAATGATAATAAAAAGATACAGCGAAAAGCCCGACCTTTAGGTAACGCTCAGAAAAAAATAAAGAACAGAGAAAAAGAGTTAAGGTGGTTTTAAATGAAATCTTATCTTTTGATTCTAAATATCTAAATATCTAATAATCTAAAAATCTATAAAATGAATTTAGTACAACCTTTAAATTTTAAAAAGTGGATAGATGAACATCGTCATTTATTAAAGCCACCTGTTGGCAACAAATGTGTTTGGGATAATGGCGAATATATTGTGATGGTTGTTGGTGGTCCAAATGCTAGAAAAGATTATCATTATAACGAAACTCCAGAATTCTTTTATCAAGTTGAAGGAGATATGGTGTTAAAAATTATTGTTGACGGAAAATCGCAAGATGTAGAAATCAACGAAGGTGATATTTATTTGTTACCAGCAAAAGTGCCACATTCTCCGCAACGAAAAGAAAATACTGTTGGTTTGGTAATAGAATATCCACGTTCTAAAGAAATGTTAGATGCGTTGGAATGGTATTGTGAAAACTGTGGAAACCAGTTATATAGAGAAGAATTTGCGTTGGATAATATTGAAACTGATATGCCAATTATTTTTGACAACTATTATTCTGATACACAAAAATGTACCTGCTCTAATTGTGGAACTATAATGGAAGCTCCAAATAAAATTAAGTAAATTTGTTTGTCATTACGAGGAAGTAATGACGAAGTAATCTCATTATAAAAAAGAAGATTGCCACGGCTAAAGCCTCGCAATGACAGAAACGAATGGAAAAAAGAAAATTACGTATTAACGGACATTCACATTTATTACCATATCCAGAAGAGATTCCGCAGTTTATGAAAGATAAAGGAATTTTTTGGGTTGATAAGGACCGTAAATTTATGCTTCAAAAAGATTGGAGCAGACCAGTTACAGATTCTAGTTTTTTCTTAAATGAAAAATTAGAATGGATGGAGCGTTTTAAAATAGACCATGCTGTTGTCTTAAACTTATCTCAATTATATGGAAATGGTTTGCGTGTTGAAGAAATGAAAAAAGCGTTGCGTTTTCAAAATGATTTTAATGCGAGAATTCAGCAAGAAAATCCGTCTAAATTTACTTGTGGATTTGTTGTGCATCCAGGGTTTGTTCAAGGAGCTTGTTGGGAAATTGAGCGCTGTGTAGAGCAATTAGGGATGCGTTTATTATGTTTACCAACGCATTACATGGATACTATCGGAACTTGGCGTTGTATTTTTGATGAAGAAAATGAGCCTATTTTTGAATTGGCAAGTAAGTATAATTTAGCTGTTGAAATTCATCCATATGACGGAGAAAAATTTATCAAATTAGAAAATACTTCTTGGCGTTTTCACTTAATTTGGATGTTGGCACAATGTGCAGATGCGTATCACTTTTTAACGTTAAATGGTTATCAAGATAAGTTTCCAGGAATGCGCGTTTGTTTTGCACATGGCGGGCAATTAGCACAAATAAACTTAGGGCGTAGAATTCAGGGTTTTGATGGAAGACCAGATCTATTTGAAGGGAAAACACATCCTAGAAAAGCAGTTGGGCATAAAAATATTTTCTTTGACACGTTGGTTCACGATACTGGCGGATTGCAATTGTTGATTAAAAATCAAGGTTCAAAACAAGTATTGATGGGTTTAGATGATCCGTATCCATTAGGAGAAATGGAAAGTGAGCAACAATCTTCTTATCCAGGAAAAATTTTAGATTTAGCAATTGAACAAGGAATTATAAAGGAAACTGAACGCGATGCTATTTGGGACGATAATGTACTACAATGGCTTTTTGGTAATGATGAAAAAGGAAAACAAGAATTAATTAAAAAGATTTTATCATAAACAATAAACCTCGCAATTGCGAGGTTTATTGTTTATGTAGTTATTACTGTTTTTATTTAAAAAAAGAAGTAATATTAATTGAGACTTCACTCCAGGTTTTAGATATTCCGTCTGCTGCTTTGTGTAAATCTTTACAAACAACATTTAAAGAATCTACTGCATTCTGAGCATTCCAATTATCTAAATTCATAGTTGCATTTAACTTGAATTCTTTTCCTTCTATTGTATAGGTAAAAGGTAAGTCTGCTGTAACTCCATTCATGGTAATTAAAGCAGCTCCATTTGTGTCGTCTGTCAATGTTAATTTTCCAGACAACAAACTTGTGTTATCCATAACACCAAAGAAAAATTTCTTCAATTTACTATCTCTATCAGGATTATTTGTAAAAATGCTACTTACAGGAATTGAAAATTCAGTATTGTTAATCGCCTCTTTTGCAGAATCTCCATTACCATTTTTAGTGATATTAATATTTTTGAATTCTCCCTTAACAGCAATTTTATCTGTTGTTTTATAAGCAATCCAATTAATTGAATTGTTAGCAGTTTCTAATGAAAAAGCAGCTGTTGCTACTTCTTTTTTGACTGATTTCTTTTTCGTTTCAGATTTACATGAAGTAAGTTGAAAAGTAATTGCTAATAATATTGTAATAAATAATGTTTTTTTCATGATAAGTATTTTATAGTTCTTTAACTATTTTAATGTATTCTTTCTTTGCATTGTCAATCGACATTCCTCTTAATTGAATCCAAGCGTTTAGTTTAAATCCATTTCTAAGGTCTATTTCGTTTGTTTCAATAAAATCAGGGTTGTTATCACCATAAGTAGCTTGTTTGTAGTAAGCATATAACTTGAGCATAACATCTGGGGCAAATTTATCTTGGGACAATCTTGAAACTATTTGATAAGCTTCTTGAAATTGTATGTCAATTATTTTACTCATTTTATATATGTGCAACTATTTGTTCTCCTCCTTTTACTTTATCACCAATTTTTACATCAATTTTAGTGTTTAAAGGTAAAAATAAATCTACTCTTGATCCAAATTTAATAAAACCAGCATCAGTTCCTTGAGTAACTTCTTCTCCTTCTTTAGCATAATTAACAATTCTTTTAGCTAATGCTCCCGCAATTTGCCTATATAGAACCTGTCCGAAAATTTTATTTTCTACAACAATTGTTGTTCTTTCGTTTTCTGTTGAAGCTTTTGGATGCCAAGCTACTAAATATTTTCCTGGGTGATATTTACTGCATTTAACAATTCCGCTTAGTGCATAACGAGTTACGTGAACATTTAAAGGAGACATAAAAATAGAAACTTGTATTCTTTTGTCTTTAAAGAATTCAGGTTCAAAAACTTCTTCAATAACAACCACTTTACCATCAACTGGAGCAATAATGTGACGATTATCTATTGAGGTATTTCTTTTTGGATTTCTAAAAAATTGAAGAACAATTACAAAAAATAAAATCAATATAATTTGAATTGTTTTTTGTAACCAAGCAATATCAATAAATTTATCTGCTAATAAAATTCCGACTACAATAATTAAAGAGGTTATGGTAATAGTTTTAAATCCTTCTTTATGAAACATAAAAGTTCAATTTTAAATGATGAAGTATAAATACAAATATACAAATGGTGCTGCAAAAAACAAACTATCTAATCGATCTAATAATCCGCCATGACCTGGCATAATGTTTCCGCTGTCTTTAATATTCGCTTGTCTTTTAAATTTTGATTCTATTAAATCTCCAATTGTACCAATAATTGAAAGTATTGCTGCAATAATCATCCAGTCTAGTAACGTAATTTTTTGGTTGTTATGTTGTTGAGTGATAAAAAATGCTGCAATTAGTGAAAATACCAATCCTCCAATAAAACCTTCTATTGTTTTCTTTGGAGACACACTTTTAAATAGTTTGTTTTTGCCAAAATTTTTTCCAACTAAATAAGCGAAACTATCATTTACCCAAATAAAAATTAAAATACAAATTAGAATTTCTGGTTGATAATCGCCAAAAATAAATGGAATTGATATTAAGAAGTAAAAAGGTAAAACTAGATATATAAGTTGTAAAAATAATCGTTGAAACATGGTGTCAACCATAATTTTTTTAGAGCTAAATAGTAAGTAAACTAAAATAAGTAATCCAACGATGGTAAAACTCAGGGTTGCTTGTGAAGAATAACCTTCTATTGGATTCATAAAGAAATACAACATCCCTCCTAAAAAAAGATAAGGTATGATGTTTTTAGAATGTATTAATTTAGAGAATTCCCAAATACAAATAACAGCAAAAATAGACGTTAAAGCTATATAGCTTTTTTCGTCGTATAAAATTGCAAATAAAAAAAGAGTAACATAAACAAATCCAGAAATAGATCTAGTTAGTAAGTTCTGCATATTAAAAATCTTCAAACAGCAGCAAATATAAGTTTTTTGAATTACTGTTTCCGTAATTTAAGAAATTATCGTCTTTTTTGTTGATAGAATAATTTTTTATAGCGCTAATGTTCGTTGGTATATTTTCTTTAAAATTGGTTTTAATCCCAGTTAAACCTTCTCCTGTGTTTTTAACGAGTTGACTTGTAGTAGCATAAACGATAAAGTGTTCAGAGAGCGATGCTAGTTTTTTACTTTTTAATTGATTAGAAGAAAAAAGAACATCACCATTATCTGCAATTAAATGTTCACAAGTTGTAAAAAAAGGAGCTGAGTAGTTAATATCTGATTTAATAGTAACATCTTTTTTATCAATTAATTTAGTTAGATTATTGTCTAAACAAACCAATTCTTTCCAGTTATTCTCTTTGATAATATTTTGTAGGTGGAATTCAATTTCCTCTTTCTTAGTGCAATACAGAAATTTACCCCCTTTTTCTAAAAAATAATGTACAAAAGAATCATCTAAAGATAAATTGACTTCTTGTTGTTTCGCCGACTTTTCTTCAGATGTTTCTTTTGATCGTTTAAATACTTTTTTTAAAAAACTCATTTAATAAAAATAAGATTATTCTTCTTTTTTATCAGGTTCTTCTGCGTCAATAACTATTTCTTTTCTTATTATTTCTTCTTCATCAAACGGTCTTTTTCCAAAAATTTTCATTAAATCATCTTTAAAAATGACTTCTTTTTCTAATAATAATTCTGCCAGAATTGACAATTTTTCTTTGTTAGTTTTCAATAACTCAATAGCTCTTACATATTGAGCTTCTATCATTTTAGAAATTTCTTTATCAATTTTTTTAGCAGTTTCTTCACTATACGGTTTTACAAAAGCATCATTTCCAGAAGAATCATAATAAGTAATGTTTCCTACTTCTTCATTTAAGCCATAAACTGTTACCATAGCTCTAGCCTGTTTAGTCACTTTTTCTAAATCACTTAAAGCTCCCGTAGAAATTTTATCAAAAATAATTTTTTCTGCTGCTCTACCACCTAAAGTAGCACACATTTCATCAAGCATTTGATCTGTTTGTACTATCATTCTTTCTGCTGGTAAATACCAAGCTGCTCCTAAAGATTGCCCTCTAGGCACAATGGTTACTTTTACTAGAGGAGCTGCGTGTTCTAACATCCAACTAACGGTTGCATGACCAGCTTCGTGATACGCAATTGTTTTCTTTTCTTTAGGTGTAATTACTTTATTTTTCTTTTCTAAACCACCAACAATTCTATCTACTGCATCTAAGAAGTCTTGATGTTCAATAGCTTTTTTGTCTGTTCTAGCTGCAATTAATGCTGCTTCGTTACACATATTTGCAATATCTGCACCAGAAAAACCAGGAGTTTGTTGAGCTAAAAATTCGATATTGACGTCATCTGCTAATTTTAAAGGTTTTATATGTACTTCAAAAATTGCTTGTCGTTCTTTAATGTCTGGTAAATCAACGTAAATTTGTCTGTCAAAACGACCTGCACGCATCAAAGCTTTATCTAAAACATCAGCTCTATTTGTAGCAGCAAGAACAATTACATTTGTATCTGTGCCAAAACCATCCATTTCTGTTAAAAGTTGATTTAACGTGTTTTCACGTTCGTCATTTCCTCCAGTCATACTATTTTTACCACGAGCTCTACCAATAGCATCAATTTCATCAATAAAAATAATTGAAGGTGATTTTTGTGCAGCTTGTTTAAATAAATCTCTAACTCGTGAAGCACCAACACCAACAAACATCTCTACAAAATCTGAACCTGATAAAGAGAAAAAAGGTACTTCAGCTTCACCAGCAACAGCTTTTGCTAATAATGTTTTTCCTGTTCCAGGTAATCCAACTAATAATGCACCTTTTGGAATTTTTCCTCCTAAAGCAGTATATTTCTCTGGGTTTTTTAAGAAATCTACAATTTCTTGTACTTCTTCTTTTGCTCCAACAAGTCCAGCAACATCTTTAAAAGTTGTTTTAACTTTTGTGTCTTTATCAAAGAGTTTTGCTTTAGATTTACCAATGTTAAATATTTGCCCACCAGCTCCTCCGCCAGCTCCTCCACCAGACATTCTTCTCATAAAAAACAACCAAATTGCTATTAAAATGATAAAGGGTAAGAAGGCAAAAATTTGATCCATAAAACTTGTTTGTTCTATGTTTTTTTGATCAAAATTTAAATTATATGTTTTCTTAGCTTCAGAAAGTTGATTTTCAAAATTTTGTAAATCCCCAAAATCATAAGAAAAAACAGGTGCTTTTTGATTGAAAACGGTTGTTTTTTTATATTTTTTATAGGCTTCTTTATTTAATGCTTCATCTGTAAGGTAAATTTGTGCACTACTTCTGTTAACAATAACTATTTCTTTTATGTCATTGCTATTTAAAACTTCAGTAAATTTATTTGTTGAAATATTTTTAGAAGCTGCATCGCCAGAATTTAAAAACTGAAATGCTAGTATAAGTACAAATATTGCCCCATAAACCCAGTAAAAATTGAACTTGGGCATATTTTTTTTATTGTTATTTTTAGAATCACTCATGTGTTAAATTTCTGTGCTATTGATTAATTGGTTGGGCTAATTTTTGTTATCTTGGCATCACCCCAAAGACTTTCTATATCGTAATACTCTCTTATGTTTTTTTGAAAAACATGAACTACAACGTTCACATAATCCATTAAAACCCACTCTGAATTTATTTCTCCTTCTATATGCCAAGGTTTGTCTTTTATACTTTTGCTTACAACTTTTTGAATTGAACTAGAAATGGCCTTAACTTGAGTATTAGAACTTCCAGAACAAATAATGAAATAATCGCAAACTGTATTTTCAATTCCTCTTAAATCTAATAGTTGAACATCTTCTCCTTTTACATCGTCAATCCCTTTAATTATTTCAGCAATTAAATCGTCTGTGTTTATTTTTTTTATAGCCATTAAAATTCTTTAATATTTAAAACAAAGTTATTGTTTTTTTATGATTATTTTGCGCTAAATTCTACATGTTTGTAGAATATTTAACAAATGAGGATAATCAAACTTAATGCCATCGGTTCTACCAATTCTTTTTTAAAAGAAATGGCACATTCTTCTTTGTTAGAAAACTTCACTGTTGTTGTTGCCAAAGAGCAAATAAAAGGAAGAGGGCAGATGGGAACAGATTGGATTTCTGAACCCAATAAGAACTTGTTATGTAGTGTTTTTGTTCGATTAAGTTTCCTTATAAGTCATCAAGTTTTAATTAATTATGCGGTTTCTATTGCTGTTGTTAATGTATTAAATAGTTATAAATTACCCAAAGTAACTGTTAAATGGCCAAACGACATTTTGTCATTAAACAAAAAAATTTGTGGAATTTTGGTGGAAAATGTCATGTTAAAAGAAGAAATTAAGTATTCTGTGATTGGAATTGGATTAAATGTGAATCAAGTAAATTTCCCAACTAATTTTAATGCAACTTCTATGTTAAAAGAAATACAGACAGAAGTAAACATTGATGAATTACTAAACCAATTAATTTATGAGTTAAAAATTCAAATTTCTTATATCACTAATTCTTCTAAAAATGTTTTAAAGAAGAATTATTTAAAACATTTATATAAGAAAAACATCCCAGCAATGTTTAAAGATAACAAAGGAAGTTTATTTATGGGTAAAATTGTTGACGTTACTTCTGATGGTAAACTTCAAATAGAATTAGAAAACGATTCAATTAAAAAATTCGGGATTAAAGAAATTTCTTTCGCTTAAATTTTAGAAATGTTTTCTGCTAAAACCTCAATAAACTTTGTTAATGGTTTTTTAACCATCATTGCCATCATCGGATTAAAATCTCCATTAAAAAATAATTGAACTTCACTTTTATCATCAACTAATTCTGTAATGTTTGCAGATAAAGTAAATGGCAACTTGCTACTTGCGGCCCCCAAAGTAATGTTCGAAAATGCTGTTTTCTCTTTTAACACCAATCTTATTTCTGGCATTCCTTTTAAAGCAAATAAAAAGGAGTCTCCATCAACTTCGAATTTTTGAGTATTTTCTGGCATTAATTGTTCAAAGTTTTGAAGATTGATTAAAAATTCAAAAACTTCTTTTGAAGATTTTACAACGGTTACTTTGGTGCTTTCTAAATTCATAGTTTATTTTTATTGATTCCACTTACTCGGATTTTTTCTCCAATCTTGCAGTGTATTTAATTCTTTTTCAGAGATGTATTTGTTATCTAAGGCTTGCTCAAGCAAATATTCATAACTGCTTAATGTAGTAAGTTCTATATTACTTTCTTTAAAATTGTCATCTGCAATTTCAAATCCATAGGTAAAAATGGCAACCATTCCTTTAATATTAACATCGGCTTCTTTTAATGCTTCAACAGCCAATAAACTACTTTTTCCAGTGCTAATTAAATCTTCAATTACAACAACATTTTGACCTTTTTCTATATATCCTTCAATTTGATTTTTACGTCCATGTTTTTTTGCCTCAGGTCTAACATAAACAAAGGGAACACCCAATTCTTGAGCAACTAAAATACCAATAGCAATTGCACCAGTTGCTACACCTGCAATAACATCTGGTTTTCCGTGTTTTTTCTCAACTAATTTAGCTATTTCTTCTTTTAAAAAATTACGAACAGAAGGAAAAGATAAAGTGATTCTATTATCACAATAAATGGGTGATTTCCAACCAGAAGCCCAGTTAAATGGTTCTGAGGGACTTAACTTTATGGCTTTTACTTGCAATAAAAGTTCAGCTGTTTTTTTTGCAGTATCTTTGTTTAAAATCATGCCACAAATGTATAAAGTTTTTGTAAATGATAAGCCAATTATCTTAACAGATTCATTAAAAAAAAACAATAACTATCGTGTTTATATTTTTAAGGATATTGTTGTAGATGAAATTTTGCACAAATTAAAAAGAGGCAATTCTAAAGGTGTAAATTTATTCTGTGCTAACTTAGAAAAAGATTGGAAAACTTTTAAGAAACATTTTAGAGTGGTTTCTGCCGCTGGCGGATTGGTTTTAAATCCAAAGAAAGAAATTCTTTTTATTTATAGACTTGGTTTTTGGGATTTGCCAAAAGGAAGAATTGAAAAAGGAGAAACAATAGAACAAACTTCAGTTAGAGAAGTTGAAGAAGAATGTGGTGTTGCAAATTTAGTTATAGTAAAGCCTTTAATTATAACGTATCATTTGTTTTTTATGGATGATATTCAGCAATTAAAAATTACACATTGGTTTTTGATGAAGACAGATTATCAAGAAAAATTAACTCCACAATTAGAAGAAGGAATAACCAAAGTAGCATTTAAAAATGAAGCTCAAGTTAATGATGCAGTGCAAAATACGTACGCAAATATTAAGTTGGTTCTAGATTCTTACAAGCAGTTATAAGTTTAAAATAAACCCTATCTTTGCCGACTTCAAAAATCAACCAAAATTATGACTGAATTTATTAGAAAGAGAGTACAAAATGTAAAGAATGATATCTTGTCAGGAATTACAGTTGCGTTAGCTTTAGTGCCAGAAGCGGTTGCTTTTGCATTTGTTGCTGGAGTAGATCCTTTGGTAGGATTGTATGCAGCGTTTATAGTTGGTTTGATAACATCAATTTTTGGCGGAAGACCTGGAATGATTTCTGGTGCAACAGGAGCTTTAGCTGTTGTTATGGTTAGTTTGGTTTCTGAAGGAAATGCAATGGGAAACCCTGATGAAAACTTAGGATTGTATTACCTTTTTGCTACCGTTATTTTAATGGGATTTATACAGATTTCTGCAGGAGTTTTTAAATTAGGAAAGTTTGTGAGATTGATTCCACATCCAGTAATGATGGGTTTTGTAAACGGATTGGCAATTGTTATTTTCTTGTCTCAATTAGGAATGTTTAAATCAACAGTTAATGGCGAAAAAGTTTGGTTAGAAGGGAATAGTTTGTGGTTTATGATTGGTTTGGTTTTATTAACCATGATTATAATGTGGGGATTGCCAAAAATGAAAGCAACCAAAAAATTACCAGAGGCTTTGATCGGGATTTTAGTTGTTACAGGAATTGTAATTTTTGCAAACTTAGATGTTGCAACCGTTGGTTCATTCATTAGAGATGGTGGAGGAGAAGGATTAAAAGGCGGATTACCAACATTGCATTTAGAAACATTTTCTAAAATTCCAATAAATTTTCAAACACTTAAATTTATCTTTCCGTATGCTTTAATTTTAGCAGCAATTGGATTGATAGAATCGTTAATGACCTTAAATTTAATTGACGATTTAACTGAAACAAGAGGAAATACAAATAAAGAATGTGTTGCTCAAGGAAGCGCAAATATTCTTACAGGATTGTTTGGCGGAATGGGAGGTTGTGCAATGATTGGACAATCAATTATCAATATAAAAGGTGGCGGAAGAGGAAGATTATCTGGAATTACAGCAGCAGTTATGTTGCTAATATTTATTGTTTTTGCATCTTCTTATATAGAACAAGTTCCAATAGCAGCGCTAGTTGGAGTAATGTTTATGGTAGTTGTAGGAACTTTTGCTTGGTCTAGTTTTAGAATTTTAAATAAAATACCAAGAACAGATGTTTTTGTATTGGTATTAGTTTCAGGATTAACCGTATTGTTTGATTTAGCAATTGCAGTTTTAGCAGGAGTTATTGTAAGTGCATTGGTTTTTTCTTGGGAAAATGCTAAGCGAATTAGAGCAAGAAAAAGAATTAAAGAAGACGGAACAAAAGTGTACGAAATTTGGGGACCATTATTTTTTGGAAGCATTTCTGCTTTTAATGAAAAGTTTGATGTTAAAAACGATCCACAACACGTAGAAATTGATTTTGTAGAAGCAAGAATAAGTGATCATTCTGCAATTGAAGCAATTTTTGCTTTGGTAGAAAAATACCAAGCAGAAGGAAAGTCTATTATCTTAAAACATTTAAGTGAAGATTGTAAAGTGTTATTGTATAAGTCAAGTCCAATTTTTTATGGAATTATAGAAGAAGCAATTGATGACCCACGATATCATTTGGCTGCAAATCCAGAAGATTTCACAAAACCATTATCAGAATATAAATTTTAAGAATTAAAAGCTTGCCAATCTTTTGGCGTGTTTAAATTCTTTAAAATAGATGCATCATTAATTTCTGCCAATGAAATTTCTGATGCATTTCTTTTTTTGATTTGAATGTCTAATCTTGCGTTTTTATCGGTTATATTTAATTCTAAAAGCGATTTCCAAAATGGTTGAGTTAATTTCACAGGATGCCCATTTTTGTTTTTGTAAGTCGGAATTACAATTTGATTTTTTGTCGAGATAATTTTTTCTAATTCTGATTTTTTCAACATAGGAATATCAATAGGCAATATCAATACTTCTTTTTTAGACTTTGTAGATTCTATAACTTTTAAAACTGATTGTAACGTAGAAAATAATCCAAATTCTGGAGTTTTATTGATAACAACACGCACTTTTTTCTGTTGATATTTTTGAGGGGTTTCAATAGCTTTTTTTAACCAAGGAATTGCATCAAAATATAGTTGATAATCAAAACCTAAACCAATAAAAATGTCATCACCAATAAAATTTTCTATTTGAGAAAGTAACCAAAAATTGTTATTGTATTTCAACAAACCTTTTGGAAAACCCATTCGAGAAGATTTTCCGCCTGCGAGAATAATAAGAATTATTTCTTTTTTCATGTAAAATTGGTCAGTTCGAGTAAATTTCTTTTTTGATAAAAAATAAAATTTGTATCGAGAACTATTGAGAGATTTCTCGATGCTATTTTCTTTGATTTCGGCTGCGCTCAATCTGACAGAAAATCACTCGAAATGATATTGTGTTGTAATTATACCAAGCCGTGATCAGATAATGGTAAAGAGCGATATCTTTTTCCTGTTGCATTAAAAATGGCGTTTGTAATTGCTGGCGCAACTGGCGGAACTCCGGGTTCTCCAACTCCAGTTGGAGCTTCATCACTTTCTACAAGAGTTACATCAATTGGCGGAATATCATTCATTCTTGCCATTTTATAATCGTGGAAATTACTTTGCTCAATGGCTCCGTCTTTAGCTGTAATTTTACCATGCAACGCAATTGATGTTCCAAAAACTGCTGCACCTTGCATTTGGTTTAATACATTGTCTTTGTTAAGAATCATACCGCAATCTAAAACTGTCCAAATATTATGAAGTTTTACTTTGTTGTTTATTACAGAAACTTCTACAACAGTTGCAACATAACTATAAAAGCTATAATAAAATGCAATTCCTAAACCATGCCCTTCTGGTAAATTTCTCCCCCAATTAGCTTTTTTAGCTGCAATGTTTATCACATTTTTTAAACGTTTTGTATTTAATGGATGTGGAGAATTTTCTTCTCTAATTTTATCTTTCCCAATTAAATCTAATTTAAATTGTAACGGATCTTTTTGTGCTTTATCTGCTAATTCATCAATAAAAGAATTGATTCCGAAACTATGAAAAATAGCACAAACAGAACGTAGCCAACCAATTCTTACATATGCTTCTGCTTTGGCATTTTCAAATCGTGTATTTTCAATTTCAAACGGATTGTTATTCATTCCTTGACCAATTTCCCAGCCGGCAGCGTAATCTACTTTAGGCATAAAAGTTGAGTTTATAGAAGGAAAAGCTGTTCTGTGAAGCCAGCCAGTTACAGTACCATTTTTATCTAATGATGCTTTTAAATATTGCGCACTTGTTGCGTGGTAGTAGCTATTTTGAACATCATCTTCTCGAGTCCAAACTACTTGAACAGGAGCATTTATTTTTTTAGATAGTGCAACAGCTTCGTTTACAAAATCTGGTTTTGATTTTCGTCCAAATCCGCCGCCTAAAAAAGTAACATTTATTGTTACATCTTTTAGATCGATTCCTAAATATGCTGCTGTATCAGCTCTTGCAGTTTGTGGATCTTGTAATGGCGCCCAAACCTCGCATTTTCCATCATGAACCCAAGCCAAAGCATTTGGGGTTTCCATTGGCGCATGTGCTAAATGTGGTAATTGATACGTTGCCTCAACAATCTGAGAAGCTTTAGAAAAAGCCGTATTTACATTTCCTGTTGTTGGCGGAACAACTTTTGCTTTATTATGTAAACGATTGGTGATTTTTTGCTTGTACTTCTTACTATCGTATTTTCCGTTTTTACCATTATTCCAGGTAATATCTAAATTATTTCTTCCTTGTATTGCTGCCCAAGTATTTGTAGCGATTACCGCAACTCCACCAAACATTCCGAAAGGTTTTTTTACTTGTTCTAATTCTACTACACTTTCTACTCCAGCAACTTTTAGAGTATTGGTTTTGTCAAAACTTTTTACTGTTCCGAAAGCTGACGGACAACGAGCAATTGTTGCAAATTTCATGTTTGGTAAACGAGCATCCAATCCATAGATAGCAGAACCATGCGTAAAATCTTTAATGTCAATACTTTTTAAAGTTTTACCAATATATTTAAAGTCTTTTTTATCTTTAAGTGTTACATCTTTTGGGATTTCAATTTGCATTGTGTCTTCAACTAAATCACCAAAAAAGAGTTTTTTATTGTTATTCTTATTGATAACGTAATGCATTTCTGCTGTACAATCTGATTCAGAAACTTGCCATTTTTTTGCAGCAGCACTAATTAACATTGCTTTTGCTGTTGCACCCATTTTACGCATTGGATCTAAAATAGTTCTTACACTACGAGAACCATCTGTATTTTGGTTTCCAAATTTCTTATCTCCAGTAGCTTGTTCTACAGAAACATAATTCCAATCAGCTTCCATTTCATCTGCAATTGCAGAAGTTAATGAAGTTCTAATTCCTTGTCCCATTTCTGAACGAGAACAAACTAAAATTAGTTTCCCATCTTTTTTAAGTTGCACAAATAAATTTGGAGTAAACGTAGTTCCGTCATCAATTCTAACAATTTTTTTTTCAGATGAAAATTGACATCCAATAATTAATCCTCCTGAAGCCAAGCCAAAAACTTTTACGAAATTTCTACGGCTCATATTTTGCATACCTTCCATATCTATTTGTTTTTAAGTTTTACAGCAGTATGAATTGCTTTTCTAATTCTTGGATAGGTTCCGCATCTACAAATATTTCCACTCATTGCTTTATCAATATCTTGATCTGTTGGATTTGGGTTGTTGTTTAACAAAGAAGTTGCAGCCATTAATTGTCCAGATTGACAATAACCACATTGCGGAACATTAATTTCTTCCCAAGCTTTTCTGAGGATTTCTAAATTATCTGTTTTTCCTTCTATGGTTGTAATTTGTTTTCCAATTCCATAACTTACAGGCAAACTGCAAGAACGAACTACTTCTCCATCAATTAAAATAGAACAAGCACCACATTGACTAATTCCGCAACCATATTTTGTTCCAGTCAATCCAATAATATCTCTAATTGCCCACAACAAAGGCATATCGCCTTGTGCTTCTATATTGTGGTTTTTTCCGTTGATTGTGAGTGTTTTCAAATGCTTGTTTTTTTAGTGTTGACTAAGTTACTACTTTTTTAAAAAAAGTAGTAAAAATAATTGAATTTAACTTTTTAGAATTTTTAGTACTCCCTTTTGAAATTTTTATATTAATTAAAGTAAAGTAACGCTATTCCATTAAAATTAATAAGGCATTTCTTTAGAATCATTCGTTTAAAAGATTCTAAAAAGGTATCTTAGCAATAATGCTAAAAACAGAGGGTTTTCCTTTGATTTAATAAGAAAAACAGGTAAAAAACCATTGGAATCTACAAAAAACATTCAAAAATCTATAAAGACATTATCAGAGCTTATTTTAATTTTAGATGAAGAAGAGAGGACAAATTACACAACTATTTTAAAATCTATGAATTTGCCAATTACAGAATTTAGAAAATACGCAACTTGGTCAGAAACGTGCTATACTCGGAATTGTATAGAAGAAAATGAAAACTTTGAATTAATTTTAATTTGTTGGGAAAAAGGGCAAAAAACAGCCATTCACGATCATGGAGGAGAAGAATGTTGGGTATATTTTGTTGAAGGAGGTTTTAGAGAGCATGTTTATAAAGAAAGTAAAAAAGGAGAGTTAAACGTTGTCAAAACCTCAAACTCTAAATCTGGAGGTGTTGCTTATATGATTGATTTTATGGGGTTTCATAATTTAGAAAATACATCAAATAAAAGAAGTATGTCTTTGCATTTATATGCAAAACCGATTAAGAATTGCAATGTGTATGATTCAGAAAAGAATGAATTTATTTGTAAGGAAATGTCTTATGATACAGTCAAAGAAATTCATCAATCAACACTAAAAAACAACAACAATATATGTCTGAATTAAGTAATGATTTAATCCTTTTTAATGAACTGATCGAAGTTTTATTAAACGAAGAAGAAAATCATCCAGTTGCAAAACGCATTGACTCAGATGTTTTATACGAAACTATTGATTTATCTCTTCAAAAAAACGCATTGTTAGACGATGCATTTAAAAAAATATTGAAAGAAGTTCTTATTGCCACGCCAAAAACAGCAACAAATTTATTTTTTAATCAACTATTTGGAGGAAGACAAAGTAAAGCTGTTTTAGGAGATTTATTGGCTGTTTTGTTAAATAACAGCATGTACACTTATAAAGTTGCTGGTCCGCAAGTTGGAATTGAACAAGAAATTATTAGACAGTCTTGCAATATGATTGGTTACGGATCACAAAGTAATGGAACTTTTCCTACTGGTGGATCGATGAGTAATTATATGGCATTGATTATGGCAAGAGACGTTAAAGATCCAGATTGTAGAAAAAATGGAATGTCAAAACCCTTAATCCTATATACTTCTAAAGCATCTCATTACTCGAATGCTAAAAATGCAAGTTTTGCAGGAATTGGAAAAGCAAATATTAGATATATTGAAACGGATGAAAAAGGGTGTATGATTCCTGCTAAATTAGAAGCACAAATTGAGTTTGATATTCAAAACGGAAATATTCCGACTTTTGTAAATGCAACTGCTGGGACAACAGTTTTAGGAGCTTTTGATCCCATTGATGAAATTGCTACTATTACAGAAAAATACAATATTTGGTTACATATTGATGGTGCTTATTGCGGTTCGGTTATTTTTAGTACTAAAAAGAAACATTTATTAAAAGGAATGGAACGATCTGATTCTTTTAGTTACAATGCACATAAAATGATTGGAACACCAATGACATGTTCTTTGATTTTAGTTAAAGATAAAAAGCATTTACACGATTCTTTTAGTAACGATGCAGATTATTTATATCAAACAGATGGAGATGATTTTAACTTAGGAAAAACGTCTTTTCAATGTGGGCGTAGAAACGATGCTTTGAAATTTTGGACGTTGTGGAAATCTATTGGAACCAATGGATTAGAAAAAATTATAGACCAACAATTTGATTTGGCAGAAGTTGCCAGAAACTATGTTGCAAATCATCCAGATTATACATTGTATAGTTTTGAAAATTCAATTTCTATTTGCTTTAATTATAAAAATATTGATCCTAAAACGTTATGTACATTATTGTATGAACATCAAATTACAGTTGTAGGTTTCGGTGCTTTTAATGAAGATTCTTTTATCAGATTCGTAACCATTAATGCAACAAATACAAAAGAAGATATTCTAAGTTTCTTTAACGTATTAGAAGAATTTGTAGATAACAACCCAATTCTTCTAGGAGAAACGAATTAATCAAACTGAATCTATTTTCTAAGTTCTATTTTTTATAAATTGTATTCGATACAGAATCTGGCAATAGAATAGAAGCATCACCACCATTTTTAACAACGTCTCTAACAATTGACGAACTGATAAAAGAGGTTTCTGCACTTGTTAAAAGAAATACAGTTTCTATTCCAGATAATTTTCTATTGGTTTGTGCAATTGCTTTTTCAAATTCAAAATCAGCAGGATTACGCAAACCACGTAAAATAAAATCCGCTTGGATAGATTTACAATAATCTACTGTTAAACCAGTATAAGTTTCTACAGTAATTTTCTGTTCAGCAAAAAAAGAATTTTGAATAAATTTCTTACGTTCTTCTACAGAAAACATATAATTTTTTTTTGCGTTGATGCCGATTGCAATTACAATTTCATCAAACAACGGTAAACTTCTAGAAATAATATCTACGTGTCCTAAAGTAATAGGATCAAAAGATCCTGGGAAAACTGCTTTTTTCATATTGTTATTTGTTTAATGCTAATTCTATGGCATTGTCAAATAAATCTGACAAACTAATATTGGCTGCATTTGCTTGTTGGGGTAAAAGACTTTCTTCGGTTAAACCAGGAACTGAATTCATTTCTAAGAAATACGGTTCACCATCAACCAAAATATATTCTGAACGAGAAAATCCGCTCATGTTTAAAATTGTATAAACTTTTTTTGCTATTACTCTCACTTTTTCTAAAACCTTTTCTGGTAAAATTGCTGGTGTAATTTCTTGAGATTTTCCTTGATACTTTGCGTCATAATCAAAGAAATCATTTTCTGTTTTGATTTCTGTTATTGGCAATATTTTGGTTTCTCCCTTGTACTGAATTACACCAACGGAAACTTCTGGTCCGTCTAAAAAACTTTCTATTAAAATTTCTGTATCTTCTTTGTATGCTTTTTGTATTCCTGTAATAATTTCTTCGGAAGAATATGCTTTTGAAATTCCGAAACTAGAACCGGCATTATTAGGTTTTATAAAACAAGGCAAACCAACTTTGGCAATAATTTTATCGGTATTAATACTATCGCCTTTGTTTAAATAAATTGATGTTGCTGTTTTAATTTCGTAATGTTTTACAACACTTAACGTGTCTCTTTTATTAAAGGTTAATGCTGTTTGATAAAAAGGCGCAGACGTATATTTGATTCCAATTAAATCAAAATAAGCAATAATTTTTCCATCTTCTCCAGGAGTTCCATGTATAGCATTAAAAATACAATCAAAGAAAATTTTAGCTCCTTTTATGGTTGTAGAAAAATCATTTTTATCAATTGGATATTCAATATTTTCATCGTTAACAACAACCCATTTATCTTTTAAAATATAAACTTTATACGGATTGTATTTTTCTCTATTTAAATATTTATAAACAACAGCACCACTTTTTAAAGAGATGTTTACTTCAGAGGAAAAACCTCCCATTATTATGGCAATATTTTTTTTCACTTGTAAGTTATTATTTAAGTATTGGCTATTCGTTTTTATTAATAATTTTATATTCGTCTTGTTTTTTTAATCTCTCTATAAAGGTTTTATTGTAAAAATTGTACTAACAAATTTATCAAAATATAAATAGAAAGACTAACGTTTGGTTTTATATCTTTGCTGTTATTAAAAAATTGATCATGAGCGTTTTGAAATTTATTAAAAGTACCTCTTTTTTTAAGCAAGTTGCTATTGCAATACTTGCAATTTTGATTTTGGTTTTTGGATTAAAATGGTGGTTTGGATTTATAACAAATCACGATCAAAAAATTGAAGTTCCTGATTTACATAAAATGGAATTGACAGAAGTTGCTACAAAGTTACAAGAGTTAAATTTATCTTTTATAGTAATAGATTCTACTAGATACAATCCAGATTATTTAAATAAATCGGTAATTGAGCAAAACCCAGAAGCTGGAGATTTTGTAAAAGAAAAAAGAAAGATTTATTTAACGGTAAATCCATCTAAATACAACGATGTTGTGTTGCCAAATTTAAATGGAAGAACAAAAAGACAAGCAGAAACACATCTGCGTTCTATTGGTTTTAGAATAGGAAAATTTTCTTATGTACCAGATATTGGTAAAGATGTTGTAAGAGGCATAAAACATAAAGGAAGAAAATTAAAACCTGGAAATAAACTTCCAAGAAACTCAGTAATTGATTTAATTTTAGGTGACGGAAAAAGATAGATTCAGCTATCAGCTATCAGCTATCAGCTATCAGTTATCAGTTATCAGTTATCAGTTAACAATTATCAGTTGTCAGTTATAAATTGTCAAACTGAATAAGTGAAATTTTCACTTAAAATAATACAGCACATTATTTATGCAGGAAGAAAATACAGATATAGAAAACGAGGAATTATACGAGCATTTTAGATTTACTGCGAGTGAAGGACAAGAGCCTTTAAGGGTTGATAAATATTTGATGAATTTTGTAGAAAATGCGACGCGTAATAAAGTGCAACAAGCTGCAAAAGCAGGAAATGTTTTGGTAAATGATGTTGCCGTAAAATCAAACTACAAAGTAAAACCAAATGATGTTGTTCGTGTTGTATTAACGCATCCGCCAGCAGAAAATTTATTAATTGCAGAAGACATTCCGTTAGATATTATTTATGAAGACGACACCATAATTGTAGTAAATAAACCAGCAGGAATGGTTGTGCATCCAGGTCACGGAAATTATTCTGGAACGTTGGTAAACGGATTGATTCATCATATAGAAAACTTACCAACAAATTCTAATGAGCGCCCAGGTTTGGTGCATAGAATTGATAAAGATACAAGTGGATTGTTAGTCGTAGCAAAAACAGAATTTGCCATGGCGCATTTATCAAAACAATTTTTTGACCGAACTACAGAGCGTTTGTATTACGCGCTGGTTTGGGGAAATGTTGAAGAAGATAAAGGAACCATTGAAGGAAATATTGGACGTAGTTTTAAAAATCGTTTGCAAATGGATGTTTTTCCTGAAGGCGATTTTGGGAAACACGCAGTTACACATTATAAGGTTTTAGAGCGTTTAACCTATGTAACATTAGTACAGTGTAAATTAGAAACTGGGCGAACACATCAAATTAGAGCACATTTTAAACATATTGGTCATACATTATTTAATGATGAGCGTTATGGCGGAAATGATATTTTAAAAGGAACAACCTTTACCAAATACAAACAGTTTATACAAAATTGTTTTAAAACCTTACTAAGACAAGCATTGCATGCAAAAACACTTGGATTTACACATCCAACAACAGGTGAGTTTATGCGTTTTAATTCTGAAGTGCCTCAAGATATTGCAGATTGTTTAGAAAAATGGAGAACGTATTCAATTAATTCTAAAGATGAGGTTTAGGGGTTTCGCTAATTTATGAATATGGTTCCGTTTTAATGAATTATATTCAGAGTTAGAGAGCTTCAAATTTTTTTAGAAACAAGTTAAATTAAGCACATAAATTCCGTTTATAACAACATCAATATTATTTTTTAAAAAACTTGAGAGTGTTGGTTTCTAATTGTATTTTTACTTCATTAAGAAAATACATTTATGAAAATCATTATATCTCCAGCAAAATCGTTAGATTTTGAAAGTAAAGTTTCAACAAGCTTGCATTCTCAGCCACAATTTTTAGACGATTCAGTAAAACTGAATAAAAAATTAAAAACCTTGTCTCGGAAAAAAATTGCTGATTTTATGAGCATTTCAAAAGAGTTAGCAGAACTCAATTATGAACGCAATCAAAATTGGAGTATCCCATTTACACCAGACAATTCTAAACAAGCAATTTTTGCATTTACCGGAGAAGTTTTTAGAGGAATCGATGTCAATTCTTTAGAAGTTGATAAAATTCCGTTATTGCAAGATCGTCTGCGTATTCTTTCAGGCTTGTACGGTTTATTAAAACCGTTAGATTTAATTCAAGCCTATCGTTTAGAAATGGGTAAAAAATTAAAAGTTGGACGCGCAGAAAACTTATACAAATTTTGGGGTGATAAAATTACCAATGCTTTAAATGATGAGTTAGCCGATGATGATTTGTTAATTAACTTGGCAAGTTCAGAATATTTTAAAGTAATCAATCAAAAAGTATTAAAAGTGCCCATGATTACGCCAGTATTTAAAGATTTTAAAAACGGGCAGTACAAAACCATTATGACATTTGCTAAGAAAGCCCGTGGATTAATGGTGCGCTATATTATTGATAATAATGTTACAACCATTGATGCTTTAAAAGGATTTAATGTTGATGGTTATGGATTTGATGAAAATATGTCCATCGAAACAGGATTGGTTTTTACACGGTAAACAATTAACAATTAGCAAAACTCATTTCGAAATGACAAACCCTAACAAAATTTAATAAGATTGCTTCATTACATTCGCAATGACCAAACTTTGAACCTTTGAGCCTTTGCAACTTTTTTATTTTTGATAACTGATAACTTAATCTAGCAATCCGCCAAACCAACAGTAACTGCCAAACCACCTTCAGAAGTTTCTTTGTAATTCCGATTCATGTCTTTTGCAGTTTCCCACATCGTGTCAATTACTTTATCTAACGGAACTTTTACTTCTTTTGGATCTGTTTCTAATGCCAATTCCGCAGCATTAATTGCTTTAATTGCTCCCATTGCGTTACGTTCTATACACGGAATTTGTACTAAACCACCAATCGGATCACAAGTTAACCCTAAGTGATGCTCCATTGCAATTTCTGCAGCAACTAAACATTGTGCTGGCGTTCCGCCTAAAACTTCTGTTAAAGCAGCTGCAGCCATTGCAGAAGAAACTCCAATTTCTGCTTGGCAACCGCCCATTGCAGCAGAAATAGTTGCATTCTTTTTAAAAATACTACCTATTTCTCCAGCAGTTAATAAGAATCTTTTTATTTCGCTAAAATCTGCATCGTGATTTTCAATCACTAAATAATACATTAAAACAGCAGGAATTACGCCAGCACTTCCGTTTGTTGGAGCTGTAACAACTCTACCTAAAGAAGCATTTACTTCGTTTACAGACAAAGCAAAACAACTTACCCATTTTAAAATTTCTCTAAACTTAACTTCTGTACTTCTAATGGCAGAAACCCATTCTTTTGGATTTGTATAAGAACAGTCTTTAATCAATTTATTATGCATGCTTAAAGCTCTACGTTTTACGTTTAATCCGCCAGGTAAAATGCCATCTGTATGACAACCAATATACATGCATTCTAACATTGTGTCCCAAATTCTACGCAATTCAAAATCAATTTCATCGGCAGATTTTAACTCCAATTCATTTTTAAAAACAATGTCAGAAATTAATTTATTGTCACGTTCACAATATTCTTCTAACTGTTTTGCTCTGTTGATTGGATATGGAAAGTTTTTTTTAGAGATTTCTATTTCTTCTTCTAAGTTATCTTCTTCTTGTACAATAAAACCACCACCAATAGAGTAGTACGTTTCTTTTGAAAGGATTGTTTTATCATGACAGGCTGTAAAGGTTATTCCGTTAGAATGAAAAGGTAAAAAATCCCTGTTAAAAGTGATGGTGTTTTCTGTATAAGGAACATCATCTAAAGCGTTCAATTTTAAAACACCTGAGTCTTTTATGTTTGATATAATTGTATGTATAGAATCAATTGGAATAAACTCTGGATCGGTTCCGCTTAACCCTAAAATAACTGCTAAATCTGTAGCGTGTCCTTTTCCTGTTAAAGAAAGTGAACCATATAAATCTACTTTAATGTGTGTAATAGCATCAGTAATAATTTCTAAATTCAACTTTTTTATCCAAAGTTGAGCAGCACGCCAAGGACCAAGTGTGTGTGAGCTTGATGGACCAACACCAATCTTTAACATATCAAAAACACTAATAAATTGCGACATACATAAATTTTTGGCTAATGTATAAAAATTGTCTATTTGAAAAATTTTATTTTTTTGAATTTTGCGACGTTTGTTTATATTAATTTATGTCAACCTGTCACACTTTTTGAGTTCTAATGAATAGAAACTGACATTTTTTTAATGAAAAAGCAATGGCATACAAATTGACTATTAGAGAAATGTAAAATGAAATTAAAATATTAATTATATAAATAACGATTATGAGTAAAATTATAGGAATTGACTTAGGAACTACGAATTCATGTGTTTCCGTAATGGAAGGAAATGAGCCAGTTGTTATTCCTAATGCAGAAGGAAAAAGAACAACACCTTCTATTATTGGATTTGTTGAAGGAGGAGAGCGTAAAGTTGGTGATCCTGCAAAAAGACAAGCAGTAACCAATCCAACAAAAACAGTGTATTCTATCAAACGTTTTATGGGAAACAAATATTCTGAATCTAAAAAAGAAGCAGAAAGAGTTCCTTATAAAGTGGTAAAAGGAGACAATGATACACCAAGAGTAGATATTGATGGCCGTTTATATACGCCACAAGAAATTTCTGCAATGATTTTGCAAAAAATGAAAAAAACTGCTGAAGATTATTTAGGACAAGATGTTACTGAAGCGGTAATTACAGTGCCAGCATATTTTAATGATGCACAAAGACAAGCTACAAAAGAAGCTGGAGAAATTGCAGGATTACAAGTTCGTAGAATTATCAACGAGCCAACTGCTGCTGCTTTAGCGTATGGAATGGATAAAAAAGGAGTTGACCAAAAAATTGTTGTTTTTGATTTTGGTGGTGGAACACATGATGTTTCTATCTTAGAATTAGGAGACGGAGTTTTTGAAGTGTTAGCAACTGATGGAGATACACATTTAGGTGGTGATGATGTAGATCAAAAAATCATCAACTGGTTAGCAGAAGAATTTAAAGCTGAAGAAAATATTGATTTACGTAAAGACCCAATGGCTTTACAACGTTTAAAAGAAGCAGCAGAAAAAGCAAAAATTGAATTATCTAGCTCAGCTACTACAGAAATCAATTTACCTTATGTTACTGCAACTGCTAGTGGACCAAAACACTTGGTAAGAAGTTTAACTAAAGCGAAATTTGAGCAATTAATTGACGATTTAGTAAAAAGAACAATTGCTCCATGTGAATCTGCGTTAAAAGCTGCAGGTTTATCTAAAAGTGATATTGATGAAGTAATTTTAGTTGGTGGTTCTACAAGAATTCCTGCTGTACAAGAAGCAGTTGAGAAATTCTTTGGAAAAGCACCAAGTAAAGGAGTGAATCCTGATGAAGTTGTTGCTTTAGGAGCTGCAATTCAAGGAGGAGTTTTATCTGGAGATGTAAAAGATGTATTGTTATTAGATGTTACACCTTTATCTTTAGGGATCGAAACTATGGGGAATGTATTTACTAAGTTAATTGAAGCAAATACAACAATTCCAACTAAGAAATCACAAGTATTTTCTACGGCCGTAGATAATCAACCTTCAGTAGAAATTCATGTTTTACAAGGAGAAAGAGCAATGGCTGCGGATAATAAAACAATTGGACGTTTTCATTTAGATGGTATTCCACCAGCAGGAAGAGGAATTCCTCAAGTTGAAGTTACTTTTGATATTGATGCAAACGGAATTATTAAAGTTTCTGCTTTAGATAAAGGAACTAATAAATCTCATGAAATCAGAATCGAAGCTTCATCTGGATTGTCAGAAGAAGAAATCGAAAAAATGAAAAAAGATGCAGAAGCAAATGCTGATGCTGATAAAGAAGCAAAAGAAACTGCAGAAAAAATCAATGGCGCAGATGGTATGATTTTTCAAACTGAAAAGCAATTGAAAGAATTTGGAGAAAAATTATCTGACGATAAAAAAGCACCAATCGAAGCTGCATTAGTTGAATTAAAAGCTGCTCACGAATCTAAAGATATTGCACAAATTGATACAGCAATGGAAAGGATAAATGAAGCTTGGAAAGCTGCTTCTGAAGAAATGTATAAAGCAGAGCAAGAAGCAACTCAAAAAATGCAAGACGAACCAGAAATTTCTAATGAAGGTGATTCTAGTGATACTGTTGAGGATGTTGATTTCGAAGAAGTAAAGTAAGTGAAATCGTATTTTGTTTTCAAAATACGTAATTGAACTTATCCCGCTGAAAAGCGGGATCTCAAAACAGATATTTCTGAATAAGATTTAGCTATTTCTGAATAAGATCTAGCTATTTCTGAACAAGATTCTAGAAATAAATAATAAAACGCAATCATTTATTAGGTTGCGTTTTTTTTATGCGTCATTGAGATGAACGAAGCAATCTCATTATGATAAATCAGATTGCTTTAGTACTTTCGCAATGATATTAAATTACCATTTTGAAAACGTACAATCAAACCAACTTTTTTAAATACACTTTTTGTGAGTTTCAACAAGTTGATCCTATTCAATTTCCAGAAAAAATTAACTATAAAAGTAAAGCTGGTAGTCAGTATTTTTATACAGAGAAAGGTGTTTATCGATATTCAAATCATTGGGGAAGAGTTGCCAATTGTAGATGGCGTTTACTTTCTGATGAAAAAAATAAAAATCAAAACTACTATGTTGGGTTTGCAGAATGGACAGATTTTCATCCTTTGAACGAAACCGAAAAGCAATTTTATATAGCTGTTGATTTTGAAAATAAGCGTGTCGATTTTCATCATAAAGGAGCAAAAGAAAACACTTTTTTATTTTTCGTAGCAACTGCTCAGAAAAAAGTAATTCAAATTAGAAAATTGTTTTTAGATGAAATATGGGCAAAATATTTTGATACAGATATTGATATTCTTCGAAAAGAAATAATTACAGAATTCATCAATTCTAATAAAACGTTACAACAATTAAAACGAGCACATCAATAGTGAAATTTTGTGTTTTTTTCAAAAATTTGCTCTTATAATTTAGCAATAAAACAATTCATCATTCCTTTTTTACAATTCAGTATTTCTTTTTAGTAAGTCCTTTTCATCTGTTACACCTTTGTGGAATCAAACAAACAAATTCATAAAAATGAAACAAGTATTATTTTTTCTCATTGCCATTTGTCAAATTTCTTTAACAGCGCAAACTACAGTTTCTGGTAAGGTAACAGATAAAAAAGGAGAACCAATTATTGGTGCAAACGTATTTTTAGATGGTACTTATGACGGAGTTTCTACCAATGAAAAAGGAGAATTTTCATTTTCAACTTCAGAAAAAGGAATGCAAACCTTAAAGATTTCATTCATTTCATACGAACCGTATTCTAAAACTGCAGATGTAAAAACCTTTTCAAAATTACTAATAAAATTGAGAGAAGATGTAAATACTTTAGATGCTGTAAACATAAATGCAGGAACTTTTGAAGCAGGAGATAATGCAAAAGTTACTGCTTTAAAACCATTAGATATTGTAACAACAGCAGGAGCGCTAGGAGATTTTGTTGGTGCTTTACAAACATTGCCAGGAACATCAAATGTTTCTGAAGATGGACGATTATTTGTGCGTGGAGGAGAGGCAGAAGAAACACAAATTTTTGTAGACGGAATTAGAGTTTTTACTCCGTATTCTCCAACAGCGAAAAATATTCCTACAAGAGGAAGATTTTCTCCATTTTTATTTAAAGGAATTACATTTTCTACAGGTGGATATTCTGCAGAATACGGACAAGCGTTATCGAGTGTTTTATTGTTAAATTCAATTGATGAACCTACAGAAGAAAAAACCGATTTGTCTTTTATGACAGTTGGTTTAGGAATAGGAAATACACAAATTTGGGATAAAAAATCATTGAGTGTAAATGCATCGTATATTAATTTAGCACCTTATCAAGAAGCTTTTCCAGATAAAAATGTATGGCAAAAACCTGTGCAATCTTTAGGAGGTGAAATGATTTATCGGCAGAGAGCAAAAAATGATGGAATGTTAAAAATGTACGCAGCGTTTAGCTATACAGATTTTGATGTAACACAAGAAGATATCAATTTACCAAACGGATTTCGTTTTGGATTAGAAAATAGAAACCTTTATTTTAATACTTCATATAAAGGGTTTTTAAAAAATAATTGGACTTTTTTAACTGGTTTGTCGTTAACAAATGATCATTCAGATATTAAATTAGAAGCTGATAAAGTAACCAACGATGAAAATTCTGCACATTTTAAAATACGATTAAAAAGAAACATCAACAATCGTGTAAAAATAAATATCGGTGCAGAATATTTTATGACCAACTTTAAAGAAAATTACAAGAGTTTAAATTCTAGTAATTACAACTACGGATTTGATAATAATATTTTCGGAATGTTTACAGAAGCGGATGTGTTTTTCTCTAAAAATGTTGCTGCAAAAGTTGGTGTTAGAGTAGAAAATTCTCAATTATTAAAAGAGCTTACACTTTCGCCAAGACTTTCTTTAGCATATAAAGCAAGTGAAAATGGCCAGTTTTCGTTGGCCTACGGACGCTTTTATCAAAGCCCCAAAAATGACTATTTAAAATTTAACACCAATTTTAAAGCAGAAAATACCTTGCATTTAATTGCCAACTATCAATATGTAAAAGAGAGAAAAATTTTAAGAATTGAAGCGTATTATAAAAATTATAAGGGCTTAGTAAAATACGATACTAATTTTACATTGCCAACATCAAACTATTCTAATAATGGTTTTGGATATGCAAAAGGATTGGATGTTTTTTGGAGAGACAATAAAACGTTTAAAGAAACAGATTACTGGATTTCGTATTCCTTTTTAGATACCAAAAGAGATTATAAAAATTATAGTGCTTCTGCAACACCAAATTTTGTTGCCAAACACAATTTATCAGTAGTAGTTAAACATTTTGTAACCGATTGGAAAAGTCAAATAGGGTTTAGTTATAATTACGCTTCTGGTAGAAATTATACAAATCCAAATAAGGCAGGATTCTTAAACGATAAAACCAAAAGTTACAATGCATTAAATGCAAATTGGGCGTATTTAATAAGTCAACAAAAAATACTATATATATCGGTTAGTAATGTGTTGGGAACAAAAAATATTTACGGATATCAATATGCAAGTCAACTAAATTTACAAGGAAAATTTGAAAGCAGAGCAATCACTCCAACAGCAGATAGATTCTTTTTTATAGGTTTCTTCTGGACAATTAGTGACAATAAAAACGACAATCAATTAAATAATTTATAAATGTTAGTTCGAGTATCACGCTTTAGGCGTGATGTATCGAGAACTAGTAGAATTAACAGCTCAGTATAAAAAAACAACAATTCGGTTATAAAGATGTTTTTAAATCTTAAAATTAGTAGATATTTGAACAGAAATAAAATCTAAACATCATGCAAAAAATAATTTTAACACTCGTATTTATAATCACAAGTTTTTTTCTTTTACATGCACAAGAGAAAGAAACACATACAATAACAGTAAAAATTTCCGGAATGAAATCTGATAAAGGGGATGTTTTTGTTGCTTTATACAATTCTAAAAACGATTTTTTGAAGAAAAGTTTTAAAGGAGCTATTGTAAATGTGGTTGATAAAAAAGCAACAGTAGTTTTTGAAAATATTGAAAATGGAATCTATGCAATTTCAGTTTTTCATGATGAAAATGACAATAAAAAAATGGACACTAAAATTTTTGGAATCCCAAAAGAACCAATAGGAACCTCAAATGATGCAACAGGTTTTATGGGACCACCAAAATTTAAAGATGCAAAATTTAATGTAACAAAAGATATTACAATTCCTATACAAGTAGAATAAACTATTGTCATTGCGAATGTAATGAAGCAATCTTTTAAATTAATGAGATTGCCACGAAATTAAAATTTATTTCAATGACAGTAATCATTATAAACAAACTAAAATATTTAAAGATGAAAAAAATAACACTAATATTAGCAATTATTTTCGCTGTAAATGTATCAGCGCAATCACCTTATGAAAAAGGAATGACCAAAGCATTTGAACTTTGGGGACAACAAAAAAACACAGAAGCTATACAACTTTTTGAAAGAATTGCATCCGCAGAAAAAGACAATTGGTTGCCACCTTATTATGCCGCAACCATATTAATTATTGACGGTTTTTCTATCAAAGACGAAGCAAAGTTAAAAACACAATTAGACAAAGCACAAGAGTTGTTAGATGACGCAAATGCACTTTCTAAAAGCAATCCAGAAATTATCATAACACAAGCAATGTTAAATACAGTATATGTTGCTTTTGACGGGCAAAAATACGGAATGACATTATCTGGTGAGAACATACAATTGTATGCAGCAGCATTAAAAATTGCACCAAATAACCCAAGAGTAGTTTTAGGAAAGGCACAATGGGATATTGGCGGAGCAGCATTTTTTGGACAATCTACCAAACCATTTTGTGCAGAAATAGAACGCTCTATAGAATTGTTTAAAAAGGAAAAATCAGCAGGAAAATTTCATCCTTTTGGTGGCATTGAAAGAGCGCAAGAAGCGTTAAAACAATGCGAGAAATAAATAGTTTTATAATTAGTTGAATTTAAAAAGCTTTCATCAGAAATGATGAAGGTTTTTTGTGATTCGCTAACTTATATGATATCGAACGTTTTAATGTTTTATATCAGTAGTTACCGAAAAACAAGTTTAGAAACAAGTTAAATTACAGCGCTTTATTTTTAGTTTGTATAATTTCTGCGGCAATACTAATTGCAATTTCTTCTGGAGTTTCACTTTTAATATGAATTCCTATTGGCGCAAAAACAGTGTCAAGTTCTTCTTGTTTAAAACCTTCTTTTTGTAAAACTTCCCACATAGTTTTTAGTTTCGCTTTGCTTCCTAAAACACCAACATAAGCATAGTTGTTTCGTAGCAATTGACTCAATACCAATTTGTCATCCGTATATTTATTGGTCATAATTGCCACATAACTATCGTTTCCTTTTTTAATGAAATCGGCAATTTTTGTATACTCAATTACGTGTTTTTGATGCGCAAAAGTATTTGATTTTAGCGTGTTTAAATTGTCTCTGTTATCAAAAACTACAACTGTAAAGTTTAAGAACCGAAACAGTTTAGAAACCGCCAAACCAACATGTCCGCCACCAACAATATACAGCGTTTCTTTAGAACCTATATTTTCTTTGAATAGCCAATTCGTTTCAGAATTGATTTTGACTTTGTGTTTTTCTGAAATTTTTGCTTTTGTAAATTCAATTCCAATAGGTGAGAAGCTCAATGTTTGTTGCTGATTGTTTTGTAAACAATTAAGAATATTTTCTACAAGTTGAATATTTGAATTGTTTAACGGATGAAAAACTACGGTTTGTTCTCCAGAACAAATCATCCCAGATTTGTCTTTTCCGTTTCCTTGGTGAATTTGTTTTCTGAAAAATATAGGTTGATTTTCTTTCTGCAATAATTCTTTTACTTCTTCTACTAAGGTAAATTCCATAACGCCACCGCCAACAGAACCGAAGATAAATCCATCATCAGCAACCAACATTTTAAATCCTTTTCTGCCAGGAGAACTTCCAAAATTTTCGATAACCGTTAAGAGATATACTTTTTTATCTTGTTGTAATTGCGTTAAAAGTTGTTGCCAAAAATCCATAGTTCTATTTATGTTAGCAATATACAAAAATGCACATACTACAAAATGGGTTTTTAGTGAATTTCATTTACCTTTGAGTTAAAAGAATTCTAGATGGAGCCAATTTTAGAAATGAAAGATGCATTGAGAAAAGAAATGTATAAGAAACGTGCTCAAAACAAATCGACCGCTATAAAAGACTACGATTTATGGATTTGTGCCGAACTAGAAAAATTGGTAAAAGAAAAAAACGCAAAAGTGGTTCATGCATATTTACCCATGGGAACAGAAATTGATATTCGTCCGTTTATACAAAATGCATTAACAAAAGGAATTAAAATTATTTCTCCAAAAACTTTACCAAAACGCCAATTAGAGAATTTAGAATTACATTCTTTATTAGCAGTAGAAAAAGGTGTTTTTGGCACCTCGTATCCAGCAAATTCTACTGTGTATTCTGGAAATTACGATTTGGTTATTGTGCCAGGTTTAGCTTTCGATAATCAAAACTTTAGATTGGGTTATGGCGGCGGATATTACGATACGTTTTTAGAGCAACATCCAACTGCATTTAAAATCGGGATTTTTTATCCGTTTCAAGAAGTAACTTCCGTTCCTAAAGAAAACCACGATGTTTGTTTGGATCAAATTTTAGTAAAAAAATTAGTCTAGTTTTTTAGAAGTTACGTAATAATTTACATCCACTTTTAAAGTTACATTTGTTGTGTTTAACGTTTCTGTTTTCCAAAAAGTAGTTGGCTGTAGTGTCTTCGTTTTCCCGTTAATTGTTACTTTTATGGGCATATTAAATTCGTCAACAACTTTATTCCATTTGTATTTTAATTTGTTTCCTCTAATAGCATAAGTAAATTCAGGAATTCTATAATCTCTAAGGTATTGATTGAAAACTGTAGTTAAATTGATGTCTGCAATTTGAGATATATACTCTTCAATTTGTTTTGTGGTTACTGTTTGATGATAAAATTCGCTATTTAATCCACGTAAAATTTGCCGCCATTTTTCATCATTATTTACTAACTGACGAATGGTGTGTAACATGTTTCCACCTTTGTTATACATATCTCCAGAACCAGAATTATTTACATCGTATTTTCCTATAATAGGACTTTTGTTTCCGATGGTTTTTCTTAGTCCAATAATGTATTCAGTAGCTGCTTTTTTACCATAATAATATTCTAAAAATAAACTTTCAGAATAGTTGGTAAAACTTTCATGAATCCACATATCTGCCATGTCTTTATACGTAATATTGTTAGCAAACCATTCGTGTCCAGATTCATGAACAATAATAAAATCGAATTTTAAACCCCAGCCAGTTCCAGATAAATCTCGGCCTAAATATCCATTTGCATATTTGTTTCCGTAGGTAACAGAACTTTGATGTTCCATTCCTAAATAAGGCACTTCTACTAATTTATAACCATCTTCATAAAAAGGATATTTTCCAAACCAATGTTCAAAAGCTTTCATCATTTTTGGAGCATCTTTAAACTGTTTTTTTGCTTTTTCAAGATTGTCTTTTAACACATAATAATCCATGTCTAAAACACCACCTTCTCCATTATACTTTTCTGAAAAATGAGCGTAATCTCCAATATTTACGTTTACTCCATAATTATTGATAGGGTTTTTTACTGTCCAATTGTAAGTTGTTGTGCTGTCAGAATGCTTTTCTATATCTTTTAGTTTTCCGTTAGAAACTTCCATTAAATTTGATGGAACACGAACACTAATGTCCATATTTTCAACTTCATCATACATATGATCTTTATTTGGCCACCAAACGCTTGCTCCTAAACCTTGACACGATGTTGCTATAAAATGATTGTTGTTTTTGTCTTTTTTCCATGAAAAACCACCATCCCAAGGAGCTCTTTTTGCTTCTTGTGGTTTTCCTTCATAATACACAATAACAGAATTTACGGCACCAACTTCTTGCTTTTCTTCTAGTTGGATAAAATGTGCATTTATCTCAGAAAGCACTTTTAGCTCTTTACCATTTTGGGTTACTTTAGTTATTTTTAAAGGTGATTGTAAGTCTATTTGTAATACTTGATATGGTTTTAATACTATATATTCTACTGTGTTTTTCCCTTTGATAGATTTTGTTTCTGGAAAAACTTGAATATCTAAATGATAATATTTTAAATCCCACCAAACTCGTTCTGGAGTTATTGATCCTCTTAAAGAATCTTGTCTAGTAAAATTATTTTTTTGTGCTGATATCGAAATTGTAATTAGAAGAAATGCAATACTCAAAAACGTTTTATTTTTCATTTTGTAGTGTTATAATGTGGATGCTAAGTTAAGTTATTTAACGAACTTTCTAATTTTTTATGTATAAACTGAAAACCAGTGTTATTAATTTTATCAGAAGAAACTCTACTTCCTGTAGTTAATATAATAGACATTTTACCAAAAATTAATTTTAATAAAAATGTAGGAACTCCAATTGGAACAAATAGTCTTTTTGTTTTTTTAGCTAATAATCTAGAGAAACTATAGCTGGTTTGCTGCTCTGGAGCAACTGCATTAAAAATTCCTGTTACATTATTTTCTATGGCAAAAATGAACATATTAGTTAAGTCATTTATATCAATCCAAGGTATATATTGTTTTCCGTTTGCAATCGGGGTAATAATTGGTGTTTTCATTTTTTCTAATGCGCCACCTTTTTTACTCAATACAATTCCGAGTCTAAAAATTGTAGTTGGAATTTCAATTTCATCAAATTCTAACACTGATTTTTCCCAAAGTTGACAAACATTTCCAAGAAAATCGTTTGCCGGTAAATCGGTTTCTGTAAAAATTTTATCAGTAGTTTTTGCTCCGTAATAACCAACAGCAGAAGCAGAAATAAAACCACGAAGCGGTACTTTTAATTCTTGTATTTTATTGAATACTAATTCAGTTGATTTTGTTCTGCTAGTAATTATTTCTTCTTTTCTTTTTGGCGTCCATCTTTTTTCGGCAATTCCTGCGCCAGCCAAATGAATGATATAATCTAGGTTTTCAAATGCTTTTTCATCAATAAAATTGTTAGCAATATCCCAAGAAAAATCATTTTCTTTTTTTTGGGTTCTTGTTAAAATGCGAACTATATATCCTTTATCAGATAGTTTGTTGTTAAGCATTTGTCCAACCAATCCTGTTCCTCCTGTAATTAATACTGTTACCAATTGCTTCTAGATTTTATATTTTGATTACAAAGAGAAATAATTTCTTTAATTATTTTTTCTCTTGTTGCCTCTCTTTTTGCTTGATGCAACCAATACAGATAGCTTTTTCTGTATGATTGTGCAAAGTTTTGGTAATTATTAAAAGCGGTAGTATTTGCATCAAATAGTTGTTGTAAATCATTTGGGATAATTCCTTTTTCTACAGCATCTAAAGCTGTCCAAGAACCATTATTTTTAGCAATTTTAATTTTATTCAAACCAGATGAATGCATTAAATTATCATTGAGTAATTCTTTAATGTATCTTTTATTTAATGCGCTCCAAACACTTTTATCATTTCTTGGACCAAACGCTTGTTTTCTTTTTCCGTTTCCTAAACTTTTTACAGTAGAGTCTATCCATCCAAAACACAAAGCAACTTTAACAGCTTCTTCCCAACGCATTGATTCTTCTTTGTTTTCTACTTTGTAAAAAATTAAAAAAATTCCTTTTGAAGAAATATGATTTTCTTCAAGCCATTCTCTCCATTCAATATCATTTCTAAAATAGAGTTCTGGTTTTTCTACCATTTTCTAATAATCTTAGAAGGAAAAACAACCACACTTTCATGCCCGCCTTTACCAACAGCTGCAACACCAAAAAAGAAATTATCAACAACAATTCCTTCTAATAAAAAACGAGAAACATCTCCAACATAACGACTGTTATCCCAAGTAGGAGAAGTGGTATCTCTCCAATAAATTTTATATCCTTTTGCGCCATCAACTTTGTCCCATTTTAATTTTACAGAAGCTTTAACTGCGCCGCCAATTCCTACATTTTTTGGTGATGGTGGGGCAGAAGCAATGCTTGCCATTGTAATTGCATTTACAGACGTTAATTTTTTTGCATAATCAAAATTTACATGCTCAAAAGTGTCGCCATATTTAATGCCGTTTTCTACTCTAATATTTTGATGTTGTTGTGTGTAATTTTCATGCGCTTCCATAATTCTGACTCCTGCAAAACCTAAATCATTAAAAGGTCTGTGATGTCCACCACGACCAAATCTATCTAAACGGTAAATCATCATCGGGTTCATTTCTGGCATGTATGTTTTTGTTATTTTATGTGTATAACGCGCTAACTGACGAGAAATTCCATCAACTTCACCACCATAAAAACGTCTTGCTTTACGTTGCCTTTCTGTTTCATTTGCTGGCACTGGTTCTGAGAAAATTCTAAAAGATCTATTGTCAATTACGCCATCAACTCCAGTAATATTTCCAATCATATCATTGTTTAAAATTCCAATAATGTCCCAACCTTTTTCTTTTGCATATTTTGCTAAACCTGCACCACCAAACAAACCTTGCTCTTCACCAGATAATCCAACATAAATAATGCTATTTTCGAATTTATATTTTGATAAAACTCTAGCTGCTTCAATAGTTCCTGCCATTCCAGAAGCATTGTCATTTGCGCCAGGAGCATCTGTTGTGAAATCAGATCCATTACTTGCTCGAGAATCAATATCGCCACTCATAATTATATATCTGTTAGGATACTTTGTTCCTTTTTGTACTGCAACAACATTTACAATCCAAGCATCATGTGGTGCTCGACGATTTCCTTTTTTAGTAACAAAATCTTTTTGATAAAACACATTGATACAATTGTTACAATCTTTAGAGATGGTTTCAAATTCAGATTTTATCCAACGACGAGCAGCACCAATTCCACGTGTAGAAGAAATCGTGTCGCTAAAGGTATTTCGTGTTCCAAATTCTGTGAGTGTTTTTACATCCTTTTTAATTCTGTCTGCAGAGATATTATCAATAATATCATAGATTTTTTGATCTGTTTGAGCAGATAAAATAAGGGTTGTAAATAAAGCAAAAGTTGTGAGTGTTTTTTTCATGATAAAAATTTAAAGCACTAATGTATAAAAAATAAAAACCACTTCTAATTAGAAGCGGTTTTTATTGGGTTTAATGTCTCGTCCTAATATAGTGTCACATAATTATTTGTCTTGTCTTGAAATAGTATGTTACATTAAAAATTATTTCGGGATACTTACGAGTATAGAAATAAAACTACTGCTTAGTCATAGTTGCAGTCATTTTTGTAACCATATCTTGTCCTTGTACTACTATTTTCATATTAATATTAGAAATCAATGGCACTCCAGAATTTCTTTCAACTTTAATATCTCCTGTAATTGTTCCTTCGCCCGCTCCAGATACAACACCAGAAATATCTAAAAGAACATTGTTTTTGGTGATTGATTTTACTTTATAGGTAAAGTTCATGGTCATTCCCTTGTCTGACTTATTTATTGCCCAAGTATCACCGACTCTAACAACTTTTTTAGGGTAAACAATATTACTAGATTGTTTTGCGAAATCACTCGTTCCAGGTATATCTGGCACAACAGTTGTCTCTATGATTTCTCCTATTTTGTTTCCTTTAACTGTAATTACAGCTTGTAACATTGGTTCCATTTGACCTTTCATCATTTTACCAGTAGCGTCTAATTCCTCATCGCTTTTTGAAGAATCGTAACTCATATTCATACCACCTTGACTCATATCCATAGATATCTGAGTAATTTTCATTTCACTCATATATGTGTCTCCTGCAACGTTAGTAATATTTTGTTTCATCTTCATGCCCATATCCATAGACATTGCAGCGCCCATATCTTGAGACATCTTCATGTTCATTTCATACGAATCTCCTTTTTTATAGTTTAATCTTAATAAAACTGATTCTTGTGCGTTTGTGTTAATTGTAAATGCAATTACAATTAAAATAAGTAGTTTTTTCATTTGTTTTTATTCTAAAAATTTAAGTGCTAAATATACTATCAAAAATTGATTTATAATACAATTATTAAAAAATAAAAACGCTCGGATAATTCCGAGCGTTTTTATAAATGCAATTCTAATTTAGTTTAAAAATCTTGATTGATATCCCAAGCTTCTAAAGTTTCTTTTAGCATTTTGATAAACATTCCGCCCAAAGCACCGTTTACAACTCTATGATCGTACGAATGAGAAACAAACATTTTTTGTCTGATTCCAATAAAATCTCCATCTGGTGTTTCAATAACAGCAGGAACTTTACGAATTGCTCCTAATGCTAAAATAGCCACTTGTGGTTGATTTATAATTGGTGTTCCCATTACAGAACCAAAACTTCCAACATTGGTTACCGTGTATGTTCCACCTTGAATATCGTCTGGTTTTAATTGGTTTGCTCTTGCTCTTCCTGCTAAATCATTTACCGCTTTTGTCATACCAACTAAATTTAGTTGATCTGCGTTTTTTATTACAGGCACAATCAAATTACCATCAGCTAAAGCAGCTGCCATTCCTAAGTTAATATTTTTTCTTTTAATGATGGTATCACCATCAACAGCAATATTTATCATTGGATATTTCTTAATTGTAGATGCAACGGCTTGCATTAAAATTGGAGTAAAAGTCAATTTTTCTCCCTCTCTTTTAAAGAATGCATCTTTTACTTTAGTTCTCCACTTTACAATATTAGTAACATCAATTTCTATAAATGATTGAACATGTGCAGAGGTTTGAACAGAATCGACCATGTGTTTGGCAATCAATTTCCCCATTCTACTCATTTCAATTACCTCATCTTCTCCGTTTACAGAAACTGGCGCAGCTTTTGGCTGCTCTGCTACTTTTTGAGGAGCAGCACTTCTATTTTCTATATATGATAAAATATCGTCTTTTGTAACTCTTCCATCTTTTCCATTACCAGAGATCGATTCTAATTCTTGCATAGAAACGCCTTCTTTCTGAGCAATATTTCTAACTAAAGGAGAGTAAAATTTTCCACTTTCAGAAGTTTTTGCAATTGGAGTAACAACCTGTTCTATTGTTGCTTCTACTTCTTTTTCTATTTCAACAACTTCTTTTGGAGACTCATTCGATTTATTTGAAACCTCAATAGCTTCTCCTCCTTCAGTTTCTATAATAGCAATTGTTGCTCCAACAGCAACAACATCATCTTTCTCAAATAAAATTTCAACTAAAGTACCTTCTACTTCACTTGGCACTTCAGAATCAACTTTATCTGTAGCAATTTCTACAATTGCTTCATCTAACTCTATCGTATCACCAACCTCTTTTAACCATGATGTAATTGTTGCTTCTGCAACACTTTCACCCATTTTAGGAAGTTTTAATTCAAATCTAGCCATTACATTATTTGTTTTACAGACTGCGAAAGTACTAAATTTCAATGATTATTTATTGAAATTTTTATTGAAAAATAAAAATGAAGTGAAATAAAAAATTACACTATTCGCAAATAAGTGCAACTATTTGTTTATCAAAAACCATATTCGCAGTTAATATGATTTATTAATAAATATATAATAATATTTTAAATCCAATGTTTCGGATTTGCCAACACTTCTAATAATTTGGACTCATCAGAATTTTCTTCTGGATGATGATTGTATTTCCATTGAACCACTGGAGGCAAACTCATTAAAATACTTTCTATTCTTCCATTTGTTTTTAATCCAAACAAGGTTCCTCTATCGTGTACTAAGTTAAATTCAACATAACGACCTCTGCGCACTTCTTGCCAATCTTTATGTTTTTTAGAGTACTCAATATCTTTTCTTTTTTCTACAATAGGCACATAACTTTCTAAAAAACTGTTGCCAACTTCTGTCACAAAATTAAATCTGTCTTCTATTGAAAACTCATCTGTTTTTTTTAAGTAATCAAAAAACAAACCTCCAATTCCACGCGCTTCATTTCTGTGTGCATTCCAAAAATAAGTATCACAGGTTTCTTTAAACTGCGGATAAAATTCTGAATGATGTTTGTCGCAAGCTGTTTTACAAACGGTATGAAAATGAACTGCATCTTCTTCAAACAAATAATACGGAGTTAAATCTTGCCCGCCACCAAACCATTGAGTAACAACATCTCCAGAAGAATTATACATTTCAAAATAACGCCAATTTGCATGAACTGTTGGCACAAACGGATTTTTTGGATGCAATACCAAACTTAACCCACACGCAAAGAAATTTCCTTCTTCTACTCCGAATTGTTTACGCAATGCTTCTGGCAATTCACCAAATACTTTAGAAATATTTACGCCACCTTTTTCAAAAATATTTCCATTTTCTATAACACGCGTTTTACCGCCACCACCTTCAGCACGCTTCCATACATCTTCTTTAAATGTTGCTTTTCCATCTACTTTTTCTAATGCAGAAGTAATGCTGTCTTGCAAATTTTCTATGTAAGTGTAAAACTTGTTCTTCATTGTTTGTGTTGACTAAAATGTGCGTTAGCGATTGAAGTGACATCCTTTTTGCTTTTTTGCAAAAAGATATAACGGAAAGCGCGACCTTTAGGGAACGCCCAAAACATTTTAATTTGCTTTATATTCTTTTACAGCATCAATAAATGCTTTTGCATTTTCTAACGGAATGTTTGGTAAAATACCGTGACCTAAATTAACGATGTACTTATCTTTTCCAAATTCATTGATCATTTGATGCACCATTTTCTTGATTTCTGCCGGCGGAGAAAACAATCTTGTTGGATCAAAATTTCCTTGTAAAGTGATATTTCCACCAGATAAATAACGTGCATTTCTTGGAGAACAGGTCCAATCTACTCCTAATGCAGAAGCACCAGATTTTGACATTTCATTAAGTGCAAACCAACACCCTTTTCCGAAAGCAATAACTGGTGCTTTATCTTTTAAAGCATCAATAATTTGCTGAATGTATTGCCAAGAAAATTCTTGATAATCTACAGGAGACAACATTCCTCCCCATGAATCGAAAATCTGAACAGCATCAACACCAGCTGCAACTTTTGCTTTTAAATATGCAATTGTGGTATCTGTAATTTTTTGTAATAATTGATGTGCAGCAATCGGATTTGTAAAACAAAATTCTTTTGCTTTGTCAAAGTTTTTAGAACCTTGACCTTGTACACAGTAGCATAAAATGGTCCAAGGAGAACCTGCGAAACCAATTAACGGAATTTCATCATTTAGCTTTTCTTTGGTTGCTTTTATTGCCTCCATTACGTATCCTAATTCTTGATGAACATCAGGAATAATTACAGCATCAACACCTTTTTGATCTCTAATAGGGTTTGGTAAATACGGACCGAAATTCGGCTTCATTTCCACTTCAATATTCATTGCTTGTGGAATCACCAAAATATCAGAAAACAAAATTGCGGCATCCATTCCAAATCTTCGGATTGGTTGCACCGTAATTTCTGAGGCTAATTCTGGAGTTCTACAACGCGTAAAGAAATCATATTTGTCTCTAATTTCTCTAAACTCAGGCAAGAATCTTCCTGCTTGACGCATCATCCAAACTGGCGGACGATCTACTACTTCTCCTTTTAATGCTCTTAAAAATAAATCGTTTTTTATCATGATTTTGCTTTTGGCTATTAGCGCTTAGCTTTTGGCTTTGGCTTTTAGCTATTCTTTATCGTATTTATTAATCCGTTAATCATTTTCCCTTCTTTTTCAATTAACTCAAAAATATTTTTTAATTCTTCTAAATTGATTAAACTTAGTTCTTGAACAATAATTAGTTGTGTTTCTACCTCGAAAAGGGAGCCCATAGCAATTTCTAAAAATCTTTTAAATTCAACTTCACTATTTCTACTTGAGCCTTCCGCAATATTTGACGGAATTGAAACAGCAGCCCTTGATAATTGACTTTTTAATCCAAATTTTTCTTCTGAAGGTAATTTTTGAGATAATTTATAAACCTCTTTAACTATCTCTACACCTTGCTCCCAAATCTTCAATTTTCTAAAATTTCTCATAGTCCGTTTTCTAAAAGCAAAAGCCTAAAAGCTATCAGCTACTTTTTTCATCGCCGCATCAATTGCTTTACTTACTTTTTCTAAATCTTTTTCTGTTAATGCTGATGATAAAAACCAAGCTTCAAATTGAGATGGCGGTAAAAACACCCCGTTTTTAATCATTTCCCAAAAGAAAACTGCAAACTTCTTTGTATCAGATTTTTGAGCTTCTTCGAAATTGGTAACTTCTCCTTTTCTAAAAAATGGATTTATCATAGACCCAAATCTGTTTACTGTTAAATCGATATGATACTTTTTGGCTGTTTCTAATAAAATTACTTCTAGAATGCTTGCAAATTCTTCAAATTCAGCATAAGGATTTTGTTTTTTTAATTCAGTTAACGTTGCTATTCCGCTTGCCATTGCAACCGGATTCCCACTTAAAGTTCCTGCTTGATACATATCTCCTAAAGGCGAAACCATTTCCATAATTTCATTTCTTGCACCATAAGCTCCAACCGGAAATCCACCACCAATCACTTTACCTAAACACGTAATATCTGCCGTAACTCCTAAGATTTCTTGCGCTCCACCAAATGTAGAACGAAAACCTGTCATTACTTCATCAACAATTAAAAGTGCTTTTTTCTTTTCTAAAAACACTTTCAAATCTTTTAAAAAATTATCTTCTGGAAGTACAACTCCCATATTTCCTGCAATTGGTTCAATAATTACTGCTGCAATATCATCGTGTTTTTTAAAATGTGCTTTTACACTTTCTAAATCATTGTAATTTGCGATTAATGTATTTTTTACCGCACCTTCAGGAACTCCTTTAGATCCGGGTAAACTTAATGTTGCAAAACCAGAACCAGCTGCTACTAACAATGCATCTGAATGTCCGTGATAGCAACCAGAAAATTTAATGATTTTATCTTTACCTGTATAAGCTCTCGCCAAACGCAAAGCACTTAAAACAGCTTCTGTACCAGAGTTTACAAAACGCACTTTATCCATTCCTGGAAAAGCATCACACACTATTTTTGCAAGTTTGATTTCGTTTTCTGTAGAAGCACCAAATGTATATCCGTTCTGTAACGCTTTAGTTATTGCTTTTTGAACTTTTTTATGACGATGCCCTAAAATCATTGGCCCATAAGACAATACTAAATCTACATATTCATTATTATCAACATCGGTAATTTTACTTCCTTTTGCTTTTTTGATAAACAAAGGATTTCCTCCAACAGAAGAAAATGCTCTTACAGGAGAATTTACTGCTCCTACAAGATGTACCAATCCTTTTTCGTATAGTTTTTGTGATTTTTCGAATTTCATTTTTTAGCTTTTGGCTTTTGGCTTTTGGCAATTAGCTAAAGGCTAACTTCCAACAGCTAAATGCTATTTATTTAATACTCTCGCGGCTTCTTTAGCAAAATAAGTTATGATAATATCAGCTCCTGCTCTTTTCATAGAGAGTAAACTTTCCATCATTACTTTTTCGCTATCAATCCAACCTTTTTCCGCAGCAGCTTTTATCATTGCATATTCGCCACTTACATTATAACATGCAATTGGTCGATCAAAATTATTTTTTAAATCTCTAATGATATCTAAATATGACAAGGCTGGTTTTACCATTAAAATATCTGCGCCCTCTTGATCATCAAAAGTTGCTTCTCGCATTCCTTCATCTCTATTTGCTGGATCCATTTGATAGGTTTTTCTGTCTCCAAAAGTTGGTGCAGAATCTGCCGCATCTCTAAATGGCCCGTAAAATGCGGATGCATATTTTACAGCATATGCCATAATTGGCAAGTTTACAAAACCTGTATTGTCTAAAGACTGTCGCACCATATCAATTGTTCCATCCATCATTCCTGATGGCGCAACCATATCAACTCCAGCTTTTGCATGCGAAATTACTTGCTTTGCAATATTCACCAAAGTTGCATCATTATCTACATCATTATCGTGAATAATTCCGCAATGTCCGTGACTTGTATATTCACAAAAACAAACATCAGTAATTACATATAAACTCGGATAGTTTTTTTTAATAAAGCGAATTGCTTGTTGCATAATTCCGTTATCATTCCAAGTTTCTGTTCCTTCATCATCTTTCTTAGACGGAATACCAAATAACAAAACTGCAGGAATATTTAAAGAAACAACTTCATCTAATTCTTTAGAGATTCTATCCAAAGAAAAACGTTTGATTCCAGGCATCGAAACAATTTCTGTTTCTATATTTTCTCCTTCTTCAATAAAAAGAGGATAAATAAAATCGTCCACAGAAAGTTTGGTTTCTCTAACCAATCTGCGGATTCCTTCTGATTTTCTAAGTCTTCTTGTTCTAAACATTATCTTAGTTAAAAAGTCTAAAGTTGAAAAGTTAAAAGTGTTCTCGATACATCACGCAAAAAGCGTGATACTCGAACTGACAATTGAAACATCTTCAAGTTTTCTAATTAATATATTAAATTTATTTTTTCACAAAATGTAAATTCACCAATTCCAACACACTTTCTACAGTTGGTAAATTGGCAACTTGTACATTTTCGAAATGCTTTCTTGCTTCTTTTGCGGTACTTTCTCCGATGCAAAAAGCAATTTTATTTGGTTGATTATCTTGTAAATAACTTTCTATTGTTGACGGACTGTAAAACAAAACGCCAGAAAATTGTTCTCTAACATTCACAGGACTAAACATGGTTTTATATGCTTCTACTTCGTTTACTGTAATTTCGTTTTTTGTCAACACTTCTGGCAAGGTATCTAAACGCAAATCGCTACAGAAATACGTTACTTTTTGTCCTTTTATGTTTGAAGAAAGATATTCAGCTAACTTTTCTGCATTCTTTTCTGAATGAGTAACTTTTCCTATTTTCTGCTCGATTAACTTCTTTGTTCTTCTACCAACACAGTAAATATTTTTGAAATTTAATTCTTGTTTTACAAAACTATTTAACAAAGATTCCACTCCGTTTTTACTTGTTATGATTACATTTTTAATTTCATTTTTTACCACTTTTGGCGGAATTCTATTAAAGCGAATTTTAATAAAATCACTATCATCAATCGCAACAGTTTCTGGCAATAATCGTTTTTGAATTTCAGAAAGTTTCTTTGTAGAATACACTGCAAATTCTTTTACTTCTTTTCCTTTTAAAGCAGCCATTATTTCTTTTCCGCCTCTATTTAGTACAAAATCAGCGCATTCTTTAGCAATATAATTATGTCTTCCTATTTTTTCTTTAGAAGTAACATCTATTCTTTTTGTACCATCAGCATTTAATAAAACACCTTTAAAACAGACTTCATCTTCTTTTACAAAAGCCAACGCTCCAATCGGTGCAGTACAACCACCTTCTAAAATGTTTAAGAAATCGCGTTCTACTTTTGCAAGCATTGCTGTTTCTTCATCATTTAGTTCTTTACAAATCTCTAAAATATCTGTTGATTCTGCTAAAGTAGAAATAGTTACAACTCCTTGCGCTGGAGCAGGAATCATCCAATCTAAACTAAAAGCGCCGTCAGGTTTTATTTTTAATCTTTCTAATCCGGCAGCTGCAAAAATTGCGGCGTTCCAATCGCTATTTTTTAATTTCTCTAATCTAGTTTGTACATTTCCTCGTAAACCAACAACTTGATGTGTTGGATGACGATGCAACCACTGTGCCTTTCTTCTTAAACTTCCTGTAGCAATGATGGCGTTTTCTTGCGTTAAAAACTCTTCGTTGTCTTTAAAAACAAGCATATCATTAGAATTTCCTCTTTTTAAAACCGCAGCTTGAACAATACTTTTTGGCAATATTGTTGGTACATCTTTTAAAGAATGAACCGCAATATCAATTTCATCATTCATTAAAGCAATGTCTAAATTTTTGGTAAAAATCCCTGTAATTCCTAATTCGTACAGAGGTTTGTCTAAAACTAAATCTCCAGTTGATTTTACTTCAATTACTTCTGTTTTGTGTCCTAAATATTCTAATTGTTGTTGTACTGTTTTTGCTTGCCAAAGTGCTAACTCGCTATCTCTTGTACCAATTCTAATGATCTTCTGCATGTAGTTTTTCTAATTCAGTTCCAAACATTTTACTTACCACATTTATACTTTGCGGAATTGACGTTTCATCATCTTTTAAATGTTTTACAAACTGTGTTGTTATTTTTTGAATAAACCTTGATGTTATAGCTTCTGCTTGTTCTTCATCAAAATTTTTCAACTTTTTTTTATGAAAAGCAATTTCGTCTTGTTGAATCGTTTCTAACGATTGTTTCAACGCATTAATTGCTGGTGTAAATCTACGATGATTTAACCATTCATTAAACTCATTTTTATGCGTTTCTATAATTGACTCTGCAAAAGGAATTTCTTGTTGGCGAATTGCTAAGGTTTCATCAGTAATTTTAGATAAATCATCAACATTTACAATTGAGACATTTTTTAAATTATATACATCTTTAGAAACATTTGCCGGCATTGATAAATCTAAAATAAGAATTTCTTTATCTATAGGAATGTGTTCTTTTGTTATTGTTGGAAAATTGGACCCTGTAGAAACGATTAAGATATCTGAATTTTTTACTTCTGATATTAAATTATTTATTGTTGCTTTTCTGATTGATTGGTACTCTTTTACAAACTCTGTTACTTTTTCTTCGGTTCTATTAACCAAACAAACCGATTTGTTTTGCGTGTATTCAGCTAAATTTTTACAGGTATGTTTTCCCATTTTACCTAAACCAAACACCAAAATATTTTTAGCATTATAATTAGATACGTTTTTTGCAATATATTGAACAGCTGCATACGAAACAGACGTTGTTCCAGAACTTAAAAGAGTTTCGTTTTTAACTCGCTTACTTGCCTGCATTATTTGATTTAAAAGCCTTTCGAAATACGCATTGGTCGTTTTTTGCTTTTTAGCAAGCTTAAAAGAATTTCTTAATTGACCAACAATTTCATAATCTCCTAAAATTTGACTATCCAAACCAGTTCCCATTCTAAATAAATGCGAAATAGCTTCTTGATTTTTGTACACGCTAGAAATAGTTGCAAATTTTTCTATAGTTCCGTTAGAATATTTACACAACAAATTAATTAATTGAAAAGGATGTTCTGCAAAACCAGTAATTTCTGTTCTATTACAGGTAGATAAAACAAAAATACCGTCTATACCATTTTCTTTAGCTTCATTTAATAACTTAATTTGAGCTTCTTTGGTTAACGAAAATTTACCTCTAATATCAGCTTCTGCTTTTTTATAGCTTACTCCAATATTGTATAAATTTACTTGTTGATTTGTGGTTGACATGTATTATTTTTCAATATTTTCAATAAAAGTAGCTCAAAAGTAAAAACTTCTCTACAATAAAAGTATCGCTTAAAGAACTATTAATGTCGTTCTACGTTTTTTAACAATTTAATATTTATTAAAACTAAAAATTATGTATTTTTGTCGAAAAATAAGGACTTTTATCGTTAATTATGTAGAACGATTCTAAATAAAAAAAATTCTTATTAAATATTAGAAATGATAAAAAACAACGCTAAAAGTACTTTTGAAGAATTAAATATTGAAAATATTTTTCATTTATTGTATTTTGAAAATAACAGTAACGAAGTGCAACGTTTTGAAAGAGACATAGATAGCACTTTTATTCAATTACATTTTTGTATAAAAGGAAGTTCTAAATTTTTATTTAATAATAGCAATTATTCATTTGATGTTTTAGATCAGCATTCCATTTTATTGTACAATCCGCAGCAAAAGCTTCCAATTAATTTAGAAATATATCCCAAAACAACGCTGTTTTCATTATTAATTTCTATAGAAAAGTTTCATTCGTTGTTTTCTAAAGAGGCAAATCATATTCCTTTTTTAAGTGATGAAAATAGCAACAGGAAATATTACAATGATGAAATTATTAAACCTTCTGTAATAATTGTCTTACAACAAATTATCAATTCTAATGTAAATAGCTCTATAAAAGAACTATTTATTAAAGGTAAAATTTACGAATTATTGAGTTTACATTTTCAAAAAGAAAATACAACAAATGCAGATTTTTGCCCATTTTTAGTTGATGAACAAAATGTAATCAAAATTAGAAAAGCAAAAGATATTATTATTTCTAGAATGGCAGAACCACCTAGTTTACAAGAACTATCAGACGAGATTGGATTGTCATTAAAAAAACTAAAAGAAGGGTTTAAACAAATTTATGGAGACACTGTTTACAGTTTCCTTTTTGATTACAAAATGGAACATGCTAGAAGGTTGTTAGAAAGTAATAAACATAATGTAAATGAAGTTGGTTCTAGAATTGGCTATAGTACATCAAGTCATTTTATTGCTGCTTTTAAAAAGAAATTTGGAACCACTCCAAAAAAATATGTAAATTCTTTATAAAATTCGTAGATGAAACAACTACACCACACAGAAATAGAAAACAAGCAACAAGAATTTCCGATTACGATTGTTTGTGATGCTATTAGAACTCCAGAAAATATTGGAATGTGTTTTAGAATTTCTGAAAGTTTTGGTGTACAAAAAATCTACTTACATGAAACTTCTCCGACAATTGAAAATCGAATTGTACAAAGAACAGCAAGAAATACACTCAATCAAATTAAACACGAAACGTATGCTGATTTTGATGAAATTATCCATCAATTAAAATCAGAAGGAAACACCATTATCGGAATTGAAATTACGGATAAAAGCACTTCAATTCAAGAGTTTGATTTTAACAAACACAAAAAAATCGTATTACTTTTAGGAAGTGAACGCAACGGAATAGAAAACATCAATTTAGTAGATAAAACAGTTGCTATACCAATGTATGGCAGAAATTCTTCAATGAATGTAATCCATAGTTTAGCAATTACATTGTATGAAGTTACAAATCAATTGACAGTTGACAATAATAAATAATAACGTGACACTCGAAGTGACAAACAACAATTAAAAAGATACTGAATCAAGTTCAGCATAAATTATGAAAGGAGTTTTATTAATCAACTTAGGATCACCAGAAAGCACAAAAACGAAAGACGTTCGTACCTATTTAGACGAATTTTTAATGGACGAACGCGTCATTGACATTCCGTATTGGAAACGTTTTTTATTGATCAAAGGAATCATTTTAAACGTACGTCCAAAAAAATCTGCTGCAGCGTATAAAAAAATTTGGTGGAAAGAAGGTTCTCCGCTGGTTGTAATTTCTGAACGTTTTGCAAAAAAAGTTGCTGACAATACAGGAATTTCTATTGCTTTAGCAATGCGCTACGGAAGTATGAGTATTCAAAAAGGGTTTAAAGAATTAGCAGACAAAGGTGTTGATGAAATTTTAATTGTGCCTTTGTATCCACACTTTGCCATGTCTTCTACAGAAACCGTTTTGGTAAAAGCAGAAGAAGTTAGAAAGCAATTTTACCCGAATATCAAAACAACAGAAATCCCGCATTTTTATAATGAACCAAGATATATTAAAGCGATGTCTAACAATATCAAAAATCATTTAAATGGCTTTGAATATGATCATATTTTGTTTTCGTATCACGGAATTCCAGAGCGTCATATTTTAAAAACAGATCCAACAAAAAATCATTGTAAAATTGATGGTTCTTGTTGTGAAAAACCATCGAAAGCGCACGAAACTTGTTACCGTCATCAATGTTTTGAAACAACTAAAGAGATTGCAAAAACATTGAATTTAAAAGAAGGAACGTATAGCAATTCTTTTCAATCTCGCTTATTAAAAGATCCTTGGTTAAAACCATACACAGATTTTGAATTTGATAGAATTCCGAAAGAAGAAGGAAAACGAAAAATGGCAGTTGTTACTCCAGCTTTTGTTTCAGATTGTTTAGAAACATTAGAGGAAATTGCCATGGAAGGAAAAGAACAATTTTTTGCTGGCGGCGGAACCGATTACAAACACATTCCGTGTATGAATGACAATGACGATTGGGTACAAGTAATGAATACTTGGATTGATGAGTGGGCAAATAATTAGTTGGCAGTATTCAGAAGCAGTTTGCAGTTGTCATTGAGAGGAAGCATGACGCGGCAATCTCATTAAAATTAGAATAATTACTTTTAACTTTGCTACTAAATTAAAAACTATGGATTTTTTATACGTAAAAGCATTACACATTATTTTTGTAGTCACTTGGTTTGCAGGCTTATTTTACATTATTCGCTTATTTATTTATCATGTAGAAGCAGAAGATAAAGAAGAACCCGCAAAAGAAATTTTACAAACTCAATACAAATTGATGGCGAAAAGATTGTGGTACATTATTACGTGGCCATCTGCAGTTTTGGCGAGTTTCTTTGCTTTTTGGATGTTATATAAAAATCCTGCGTACTTAAAAATGGATTGGATGTTGGTGAAATTATCTTTTGTTTTGGCGTTGTATTTTTATCACGGTGCTTGTCAGAAAATATACACACAATTACAAAACGATGTTATTAAATATTCTTCTTTTAAACTGAGAATCTGGAACGAAGTAGCCACTATTATTTTGTTTGCTATTGTGTTTTTGGTTACACTACAAAATGCTATCAACTGGATTTGGGGAGTTGTTGGAATTGCGCTTTTCGGAATTTTATTAATGTTCGGAATTAAACTCTATAAAAATATTAGAGCTAAAAAAGATTGGGATACTTCTGACGAAGATGATGCATTGGAAGAAGAGGAAAACTAGTTTACAGTTTGCAGAATCAATATTCAGTAAAACACTGAATAATACTACTTACTAATACTTTGCTCAAAAGGAATTCTATTTACAATAGATCTCCCTAAGGTAATTTCATCAGCATATTCTAGTTCGTCGCCAACAGAAATTCCGCGTGCAATGGTAGAAGTTGTTATCTCAAATTTCTCTATTTGTTTAAAAATATAGAAGTTGGTTGTATCGCCTTCCATGGTAGAACTCAGAGCAAAAATCAATTCTTTAATTTCTCCGTTTGCTACTTTTTTTACCAAAGATTTTATTTGTAAATTATGTGGTCCAATTCCTTCAATAGGAGATATTTTTCCACCCAACACATGATACAAACCTTTAAATTGCGAGGTGCTTTCAATCGCCATTACATCACGAATATCTTCTACAACACAAACAATTTCTGAATTTCGCTTCGGATTGTTACAGATTTCACACAAAACAGTATCAGAAATATTATGACATTTTTCACACGATTTTACATCGTTACGTAAATGCAATAAAGCTTCTGATAAATAATTGGTATGTTCTGTTGGCTGTTTTAATAAATGCAACACCAAACGCAAAGCAGTTCGCTTACCAATTCCCGGTAAACGCGAAACTTCGTTCACCGCATTTTCTAACAATTTTGATGAAAAATCCATAGATGCAAATGTAAGTTTTTTGAGCTAATTACAAATGTCACTTCGAGTGAATTTTATTTTTTTTAATAAAATTTGTATCGAGAAGTCTCTCCATGTTCTCGATACAAAATTATGCTAACTTCGACTACGCTCAGTCACCAATAATTTCACTCGAACTGACAATTCATTAATTGTAAAATTCCAGATTAAAAAACTATATTCGTAACTCAAAACTGATCATTCAATATTTACAACTTAACAATGCAACCACTTCATATTATTTTATTAATCGTCGCTTATTTTAGTGTATTGGTTTTAATTTCTTACATCACTGGAAAATCAGCAAACAACCAAACTTTTTTCAAAGCAAATAATTCATCACCTTGGTATTTAGTTGCTTTTGGTATGATTGGCGCATCATTATCTGGAGTCACATTTATTTCTGTTCCTGGTTGGGTAGAAGATCAAAGCATGAGTTATATGCAAATGGTTTTGGGTTATGTTGTTGGTTATGCAATTATCGGTTTGGTTTTATTACCGTTGTATTATCGATTAAATTTAACTTCTATTTACACCTATCTAGAAGATCGGTTTGGAAGAAATTCTTATAAAACTGGCGCAACATTCTTTTTAATTTCTAGAACTATTGGCGCTGCTTTTCGTTTGTTTTTAGTGGCAAACGTGCTACAATTATTACTGTTTGATGCATACGGAATTCCGTTTTGGGTAACCGTTTCTATTACCATTTTATTGATTTGGTTGTACACGTTTAAAGGCGGAATTAAAACCATTGTTTGGACAGATACTTTGCAAACTTTATTTATGCTAATTGCAGTTGGAGTTTGTATTTACACCATTTCTAGCGAATTGCAAATCAGTAATATTTTTAGTTATGTTGCCGATAGCGAATTGTCTAAAACTTTCTTTTTTGACGACCCGAAAGCAGGAAATTATTTTTGGAAACAATTTTTAGCAGGAGCTTTTGTTGCTATTGCAATGACAGGTTTAGACCAAGATATGATGCAGAAAAACTTAACCTGTAGAAATTTAAAAGATGCTCAAAAAAACATGTTTTGGTTTACCATTGTATTGGTGATTGTAAACTTTTTCTTTTTAGCCTTAGGAGTTTTATTAACAGATTACGCACAACGTAACGGAATTGATGCACATAAAGACGAATTATTTCCAATTATTGCAACCAAAGGAACTTTAGGACTTGCATCTGCCATGTTCTTTTTATTAGGATTAATTGCCGCTGCGTATTCTAGCGCAGATTCTGCATTAACATCATTAACCACTTCTTTTAGTATTGATATATTAGAAATTGACAAAAAAAAATCTGTAGTAGAACAAGAAAAAATTAGAAAGAAAATTCATATTCTATTTTCTTTCATTCTAATAGCAACCATTTTAATTTTTAAATATTTTATTGCAGATGCAAGCGTAATTGCAAAAATATTTACGTTTGCTAATTATACCTACGGCCCTTTATTAGGTTTGTACGCTTTTGGTTTATTTACCAAACTGAATGTAAAAGACAAAGCGGTTCCTTTTATCTGTTTATCTTCTCCAATTCTAACTTATTTGGCAAGTTATTTTTCTGTAACTTATTTAAGTTTTGATTTCGGATTTGCCTTATTATTAGTAAACGGAATGATTACGTTTATTGGATTGTGGTTGTTTAAGAGAAAGTAATTTAACTTGTTTCTAAATTCGTTTTTCGGTAACTTCGCTACAAATCATTTAAAAAAATGGAACAATTACTAAACTTATTAAAATCATTATTTGAACCGATTATAATATTTGTAATACTGGTATTTCTTTTAATTATAAATTCTTGGGTTTTTAATAAAATTAAAATTATAAAATCATACGGAGTCGTAATTAAGAATATTGTTTCAATTTTTATTGTACTAATTGGGTTACTTTTTTTTATTTTTTCTTTTCCAATAGATAAAACACTTAAAGGGCAAATTCTAAGTTTTCTTGCAATTATAATAAGTGCTGGTATTGCATTAAGCTCAACTACTATATTAGGAAATCTTATTGCTGGAATTATGAATAATTCTATGAAACGCTTCAGAAATGGCGACCTTATAAAAATAGAGGAATTACAAGGTAGAGTTACAAAGAGAAGTATCTTTCATACAGAAATTCAGTTAGAAGACAGCAATTTTATTACGATTCCTAATTTATATATTGCAACAAATCCTGTTAAACTAACTCGTAAAACTGATACTGTAATTTCTACGACTGTTTCATTAGGATATGATATTTCTAGAATTAAAATTGAAGAATCATTAAAAGAAGCTGCTTTTTTATCAGGATTAACAAATCCTTACGTGTATATATCCAATTTAGGAGATTATGCTGTTTTATATAAAATTCATGGGTTTTTGGAAGATAGTAGTAAATATTTTAGCACCATTTCTTTACTAAATGCAAATGTAATGGATGTGTTACATAAGGAAAAAATTGAGATTGTTTCTCCAACTTTTATGAATCAAAGAAGTGTAAGTGAAAAGAGTTTTATTCCAAAAGATGTTCTTAAAAAAGAGGTTTTGGAGGAGCAACAATTACCAGAAAATTTAGTTTTTGATGAGGCAATTAAATCAGAAAAAATTGAACAAGAGAAAGATGAGATTGATAAAATAAACAAACAAGACAAAGAAAAATAGAATTCTTTCTTTGTCAAAAGAATAGTAACCTGTTGGGTTTGTTCCTAAATTCCTTTTTTTCGTAATTTACTTCTCTCTCAATAATATTCATTAAAACGAAACCATATTCTTAACTTAGCGGTAATACAGAAAAAACAACTCTTATTAGTTTGAAAAAAACAATTTCTATTATTGGCGGAGGGCCTTCAGCTTTTTTATTAGCGGATTTTTTAGATACTACAAAGTTTGATGTTACTATTTATGAAAAAAATAAAACAACTGGACGCAAGTTTTTAGTCGCTGGTAAAGGTGGATTTAATTTAACGCATTCAGAACCAATTGAACAATTAATTAAACGTTATGCGCCTTCAGATTTTTTAGAAGAAGCTTTATTGAATTTCACAAGTACTGATTTTAGAAATTGGCTCTCTCAAATTGATATTCCAACTTTTATTGGAAGTAGCAAAAGAGTCTATCCAAAAGAAGGCATTAAACCGATTGAAGTTTTAACTGCAATTCTCACTTCTTTAAAAGAAAAAGGAATTGCTATAAAATACGAACATACTTTTACAGATTGGAATATAGATAACAATCCGGTTATTAACAACAAAACCGTAAAAGCTAATTACACGGTTTTTTCTTTAGGTGGCGGAAGTTGGAAAATTACTGGTTCTGATGGAAACTGGCTAAACTCATTCTCTAAAAAAGGAATTAAAACAACACCTTTTGCAGCTTCAAATTGTGCATATCAAGTCAACTGGAAGTCAGAATTTATCAATAAAAACGAAGGAATTCCCTTGAAAAATATTGCAATTTCTTGTGAAAATACAACTCAAAAAGGGGAAGCTGTAATCACCAAATTTGGCTTAGAAGGAAATGCTATTTACGGATTGAGTCCACAAATTAGAGAGCAACTTTCTAAAAAAACAAAAGCAATAATATTTATTGACTTTAAACCTTCATTAACTTTAGAAAATGTGCTTTCAAAAATCAATTCATCCACACAAAAAAACACAACTGCAACATTAAAAAAAGAACTCAAGTTAAGTACAGCACAAATCGATCTCTTAAAGGCAACGCTTTCTAAAGAAGTGTATTTAAATTCAGATTCGTTAGCAAAATTCATTAAAAAGTTTCCATTAGAAATCACAAACACTGCAACATTAGATGAAGCAATTTCTACTGTTGGCGGAATTGAATTAAATGCCATCACCAAAAATTTTGAACTAAAAAACCTCTCAAATCAATTTTGTATTGGCGAAATGCTCAATTGGGATGCTCCAACTGGCGGATATTTAATACAAGCTTGTGCTAGCATAGGTGTTTTTGTTGCGAAACATCTAAACAACATAAAATAAAAAAATACTCACAAAAAAGAAAGTAATCCCTTTTTCACACAAAAAACATTTGTATTTTTACTTTGTAAAACAAACTAATGGCTCACGACTTAAGCAACCATCGTAAATCATACGAAAAACAAGAATTGTTAGAAAGCAATTGCCCAGAAAATCCTATTGAATTATTTCAACAATGGTTTTTAAATGCAGATGCTTCTGAAATGGTTGACGAATCTAATGCAATGACTATTTCTTCTATTGGTTTAGACGGATTTCCGAAAAGTAGAGTTGTATTATTAAAGAAATTTACTTGGGAAGGTTTTATATTTTACACCAATTACAATTCTGAAAAAGGGAAAGCAATTTTAGCAAATAATCATGTTTGTTTGTCTTTTTTTTGGGTAGGTTTAGAACAGCAAATCATTATTAAAGGTAAAGCAGAAAAACTACCAGAAAATTTATCTGACGGTTATTTTGAATCACGCCCAGACGGAAGTAAATTAGGTGCTTGGGCATCAAATCAAAGTGAAGTTGTGTCTTCTAGAAATGAATTAGACGAGCAATTAAAAACCTATGAAAAAAAATACAATCAACAAGAAATTCCACGTCCTAAACATTGGGGCGGATTTTTAGTTAAACCAATTTCTTTCGAATTCTGGCAAGGAAGACCCAACAGAATGCACGATAGAATTAGATATACTCTACAAGAAGATTTTTCTTGGAAAATAGAACGATTAGCTCCATAATTTTCTATATTTACTTTATCAAACTTTAGAATGAAAACACTCTATATTGTTCGTCACGCAAAATCGTCTTGGGAATATGATGGCATTGCAGATATTGATAGACCTTTAAAAAAACGTGGTATTAAAGATGCACATTTAATTTCAAATTATTTAGCTGAAACAATTAATAAACCTGATGTTTTTTTAACCAGTAGTGCCAATAGAGCTTTGCATACAGCAATTATTTTTTGTGAAAACTTTGACTATCCAATGGCTAACCTGAAGATAAAACGTCAATTATATAGTTTTAGTGATGGTTACTTGGTTAAAACAATAAAGGCATTAGATGATAGTTTTAATTCTGCTATTATTTTTAGTCACGATCACGGAATTAACACCTTTGTAAATAAATACGGAAGCAAACCAATTGCGCATGTACCAACTTGTGGTATTATTGGAATTGAGTTTGATACTGAACATTGGAAAAGTTTAAAAAAGGGAACAACCACATTAATTGAATTCCCAAAAAATCATAAATAAAAAAAGTACGCTTGATAGAAATTAAAAAATATGCTGCAATAGATATTGGTTCAAATGCCATACGTTTATTGATTGCAAATGTTATTGTAGATAAAGATAAAGAACCACAATTTAGAAAATCATCTTTGGTTCGTGTCCCAATTCGTTTAGGTACAGATACGTTTGTTTCTGGAGAAATTACACCAGCTAACACACAAAGAATAGTTGACGCAATGGAAGCTTTTAAATTGATAATGAAAATTAACAATGTAGAAAAGTACAAAGCTTGTGCAACTTCTGCAATGCGTGAAGCTGAAAACGGAAAGGAAATTGCCAAAATGATTTTTGAAAAAACAAATGTAGAGATAGAAATTATTGGTGGTAAAAAAGAAGCTGCGATTATTTCTTCTACAGATTTAAATGAGTTGATTGAAAGTGATGCTTCGTATTTATATGTTGATGTTGGTGGTGGTAGTACCGAGTTTACAATTTTCTCTAAAGGAAAAATTATTAATAGCAAGTCTTTTAAAATGGGAACTGTACGTTTAATAAATAATACCAAAGCAGAAAACAAAATTATTTTTAAAGAGGTTCAAAAATGGATTGAAACTAACACCAAAGATCTAAAAAAACTGTCTTTAATTGGTTCTGGAGGAAACATTAATAAGTTGTTTAAAATGTCTGGAAGAACTATCGGAAAACCTATTTCTTATATCTATTTAAATGCGCAATATCAATTCTTAAAAAAGATGAGCTTTGATGATCGTATTTCTGAATTAAGTTTAAATCCAGATAGAGCAGATGTAATTATTCCGGCAACAAAAATTTACTTATCTGCTATGAAGTGGAGTGGGGCTAGAAAAATTTATGTTCCAAAAATTGGATTGGCAGACGGAATTATAAAAAGTTTATATCGCAATAAATTATAAACTCGCTTTTATATAATTAGTGATAAGCGAATCGAACTCTTCTTGATCTTCTAAAAACTTTGTTTGTATTGGTAAATAATACAGATTTTCTAGTTGATTAGACAAGCGAACAAAATCTTTTTCGGTAGTTAAAATGATTTTATTTTTAGATTTTAGCGCAGTAAATTGTTCTTTTAAATCTGCAATTTCTTTTTCTGTAAATTGATGATGATCTGAGAATTTTACGTGTTTAAATCTACAATTCAATGCTGATAAATGTGTTTCTAATGGCTTCGGACTTGCAATTCCGGTTATCAATAAAACTTCATATTTAGATAAATCAGACGTTTTAATTTCAGTATTATTAGAGAACAAAACATCAGAATATTGTATCGTTGAGAAGAAAACAGGCCCATTAAAATACCTTCCTATTAATTGTTGAATTGCTTTTTTTTCAAAAGCATCAATTGTATTCGGGCACTTTGTAACTACAACAACATTTGTACGTTTTACGCCAATTCTTCGTTCTCTTAAATTTCCTGTCGGTAATACAAAATCGTTAGAAAACAACTCATTATATTTTGTCAATAACACATAAAAACCAGCTTTTACTTTTCTATGCTGAAAAGCATCATCAAGCAAAACTACTTCTGAAGTTTGTAATTGTTCTATTCCATGAACTCTATTTTCGTCAACAGCAACTGTAATGTCATTAAATTTTTTAGAAAACTGTAACGGTTCATCACCAACTTCTATTATGCTTTTAGTATTATCAACCAAAATAAAACCGTTGGTTTTTCTTCCATAACCTCTGCTTAAAACACCAATTTTATAATTTGCTTTTAACAAATGAATTAAATATTCTATTTGTGGCGTTTTTCCAGTTCCGCCAACAGACAAGTTACCAACTGCAATAATTGGTTTTTTAAAAGATGTTGATGTAAACAAACCAATATCGAAAAAGTAATTACGAACAGTTGTTACAATACTATATATAATAGAAAAAGGAAATAATAAAAATCGAATAAATTTCATTAGTACTAAAGTAATTAAAAATCTTAACTTTGGTTCTTGTTATAATTTTCTTTTTAAAGAAAATTATACGAATTAATTGTTAAATTTAGATTTAATGAAAATACAAAATGTAACCGATTATTTAGAAGAGTTAGCACCACTTTCTTATGCAGAAGATTTTGATAATGTTGGTTTGTTAATTGGAAATTATGAAACCAAAATTTCCGGAATCTTAGTAACTCTAGATAGTTTAGAAGAAACGGTAGATGAAGCGATTACTAAAAATTGTAATTTAATTGTTAGTTTTCATCCTATTATTTTTAGCGGATTAAAAAAATTAAATGGTAATACGTATGTAGAACGCGTTGTTTTAAAAGCAATAAAAAACGACATTGCAATTTATGCAATTCATACTGCTTTAGACAATAAAAAAGACGGCGTTAGTGGAAAAATATGTGAAGTTTTAGGTTTAAAAAATACAGAAATACTAATTCCGAAATCGAATCTAAACACTCATGAAACTATTGGAATGGGGATGATTGGAGAATTAGAAACCGAAATGGATGAAACAACTTTTTTACAATTTGTAAAAACGACAATGAAAACCGAGTGTGTTCGTCATTCAGAACTATTAGGAAAATCAATAAAAAAAGTAGCAGTTTTAGGTGGCTCTGGAAGTTTTGCAATTGAAAATGCAATTGCCTTAAATGCAGACATATACATTAGTTCTGATTTTAAATATCATGATTTTTTTAAGGCAGAAAAACAAATTTTATTGGCAGATATTGGACATTATGAAAGTGAACAGTTCACAAAAAATCTTTTAGTTGAGTATCTTACAAAAAAATTCACTAATTTTGCAGTCATTTTATCAGAAAAAAGTACAAACCCAATTTATTACAGTTAAAACATGGCAAAGAAGAAAGAGGTTACGGTAGAAGCAAAATTAAGAGCATTATACGACTTGCAATTAATCGATTCTAGAATTGATGAAATTAATAGTGTTAGTGGAGAATTACCTTTAGAGGTTGAGGATTTAGAAGATGAAATTGCAGGCTTAAACACTAGACTTTCAAATTATGCAGAAGACGTAGCAAACTTAGATACAGACATTAATAATAAAAAATTATTGATTGAAGAATCTAAAGGGTTGATGAAAAAATACGAAGAGCAACAAAAGAAAGTTAGAAATAACAGAGAGTTTGATTCAATTACAAAAGAAATTGAATATCAAGAATTAGAAATTCAATTGGCTGAAAAAAGAATTGGAGAATATGCTGTTAGAATTGAGCAAAAAAATGAAATCATAAATGCTACTAAAGAAAAATTAGCAAAGCAAAGTGAACATTTAAAACATAAAAAAGCTGAATTAGACGGAATCTTAAAAGAAACTGAAAAAGAGCAAAAAATGTTAGTTGCAAAATCTGCTGAATTTTCTGCAGCAATTGACGAGCATTTATTAAAAGCTTACAAAAGAATTCGTACTAAAGTTAAAAACGGATTGGCTGTTGTATCTATAGACAGAGGAGCTTCTGGTGGTTCTTTCTTTACAATTCCGCCGCAAGTACAAGTAGAAATTGCTACTCGTAAAAAAATTACGATTGATGAATATAGTGGTAGAATTTTAGTTGATGCTGATTTAGCAAAAGAAGAAAAAGAAAAAATTAACAGCTTAATCTCTTAAGAAAATCAATTTTTAAAACATAAAAAAAACTCGGAGAAATTTCTCCGAGTTTTTTGTTTTTATAGCTATTACTTAATAATCTAATCTTTTTATATAGTCTAATTTTTGTTTCCAAACGTTAATTTCGTTTTTATAAGAATCTATATTTTTTCTTACATTTAACAATAACGGATTATCGTCTTTTGCATTTGAGAAAAAGCTTAAATTATTTTCTAATTGTTGTATTTCTTTATGTATTTCATCAATTTTCTTTCTAACAAATAGTTGTTCTGAATTTAATTTATACCCATTTCCTTGCGCCAAAAACCCATCTAATAAATTTTTATATTTAAGCATTGCAATCTCGCTTTTACCTAAAGACAAGCCTTCTAATAATTTATCTATTTGCTTATAAAATTTAGATTCTAAATGTCTTACACTTCTTGGTGTATCTCCATAAGTTCTCCACTTTTTAATGAACTCATTAATTTCTTCAATGGTCGCTTTTTCAACCTTTTTAACTTCTTCTAGGTATACTTTTTTCTCTTCGATAAAAGCTTGTTGTTCTTTGTTTAAATCGTCTTGTCTATTATGATATCTATCAAAATAAAGATTACATGCAGCCTTAAAACGCTTCCAAATATCATCAGAAAATTTTCTTGGAACATGACCAATTTTTTTCCAATCTGCTTGTATTCTTTTCATTGCGTTCGTAGCATTTTCCCAATCTTCACTATCTTTAAAAGATTCTGCTAATGCAATTAGTGCCTTTTTTTTATCTAAATTATCTTGCTGTACGCTTTTTTCTTTTTTATAAAAAACGTTCTTTGCTGCATTAAATTTTTTGGTAGCGGCTTTAAATTTTTGCCAAACATCTTCGCTTTTGTTATATGGTAACTTACCTGCATCAAAATACTGTTTTCTTAAAACTTCAATATCATTGATGCTTTTTTGCCAATCACTATGTTTCTTGTTTTTAGAAGTATCGTAATTCTCTATTGTTTCTACAATCTCTAATTTTTTATCTATAATATCTTGATATTGAGATTTTAAAGACCTAAAATAATCATGTCTTTTATCATGTATTTTTTTACTTGCAGCACTAAATTTTTGCCAAACTTTTTCTCTATGTTCTTGAGAAACTGGTCCAATATCTTCTTTCCATGCTTTGTGATATTGTTGTAATTCTTTAAAGGCATCGTTTACATTTTCTAGTTCTGCTAAATCTTCAACTTTTTTAATAAGATTTAGTTTTTCTTCTAAATTATTTTTAAAATCTAAATCTCTAAAATCATTACTTAAATGTAATAAATCGTAAAAACGCTCTACATGATGATGGTAATTTCGCCAAGTATCATTGTATTTATTTCTTGGCACAGCACCAATCTCTCTCCAACGAGTTTGTATAACTCTAAAATTTTTATACATCGTTTTTGGATCTGCATTTTCTATTAATTCTTTAAGTTCATTAATTACACTATGTCGTTTCTCTAAGTTACTTTTTAATTGCGAATCTAGATCAGAATAATAAGCATCTCTTTTTTTCTTATAGTCAGATAATAAAGAATTGTATTTAGTTTTAACTGGACTTGAATATTGAAAATCGATAGAGTTGCCTCCGTCTTCTAAAAATAGTGCTTTCTTTTCTGCTAATATTGCACCAAACTTTGTATTGAAAGCATTTTTAATTGCATCAATATTTGCTTTTAATTGTTGTACCTGATATTCTTTTAATAATTTTTGTAATTCTTCTACCAATGCCTCCAAATCCATTTTATCATATTCTAGCATCGGAATGGTATTCTTTTCGGCAGATTTTTCTGCAGCTTCTGCTACTTTATTTTCTATTTCTATTACAGCTTCATCTGTAGCAGAGTCAATATGATCAGTAGTTTTAACAACTTTTTCTACAGACAATTGTTCTTCTTCTTTTTTCTCAGTAACTACTTCTTCATCAACAGTTTTTTCAATTTCCTCTTCTACAACATCTGCATTTGTTTCTTCAACGGTATTTGCTTCTGGATTTTCGTTAATTTGATCTTCTGGTTTATCTGTATTATTATCTAACATCTTATAATGTTTAAGGTTCCTAATTAAGTCTCTAAAGATAGGGATGTCTTACAAAATGACAAAAAAACTTAGCTTATTATAAGAAAAAATTAACGATTCCAAATTTGCCAAGACTTCTCAGCTTGTAGTTGTAACATTTCCAATCCGTTTTTAATTCTAGCGCCTTTCTTTTTACCATTTTGTAAAAAAGTTGAAACTATTGGATTGTAGATTAAATCGAATAATAAATGTTGTGAAGTTATATATTGATAAGGGATATTTGGATATAAATCTATTTCTGGAAAAGTGCCTAAAGGTGTACTATTAATAACTATAGTATGTGTAGAAATTATTTTTTGAGAAAGATCTAAATATGATATTTCATTTTTACTTATTGGGTTTCTAGAAACAAAAGTAAAATCGATTTGTAATTTTTTTAATGCATAAGCAATTGCTTTTGACGCTCCACCAGTTCCTAAAATGATTGCTTTTGTATGATGAACTTCTAGCAAAGGCTTTAAGGAATTTAAAAAACCAAACACATCTGTATTAAAACCTTTACACTTTCCATCCTTTAAAAATTTAATCGTATTTACAGCTCCAATTTCTAAAGCTTCAGCGTCAATTTCATCTAAATAAGGAATTATTTCTTCTTTGTACGGAATTGTTACATTTAAACCACATAAAGAAGATTTTTGCTTTAATAGTTCAGGAAGTTCAGTTATAGATTTAATATCAAAGTTGTGGTATTTATAATTCTCTAATTCTAATTCTTTAAACTTTTGGCTAAAATATCTACTAGAAAAAGAATACGAAATATCTTTTCCTAATAGTCCAAAATGGCAACTGTTATCTTGTTCTTTTTCTTCTATCATAATAATCTATTCCTAAAATTATTGCAATACCAATTACAATATAAAAAACACCAAACCAGGTTTCTGAATTAGAAAAATCTGGCAAAAATCGTTCAAAATTTTGAGTAATTTTATTTCCTTTTCCGTCAAGTAAAAACTCGCCATTTATTTCTGCAAACACTTTACGCTTCCAAGGCCAAACAATTCCTAAAGAACCGGCAATAAAACCAATTATAATTGCCGTAACAATTTGATGCCATCTCTTTAAAACATATCCTAAAATATGAGAAATTGACACCAAACCAAAAGCAGATCCAGCAGTAAAAACAGAAATTATTTTTAAATATCGAATATTTTGTGGTACATCTAACACTTCGAAATTACCAGAGAGAATTCCTGTAACAATTGTTAATAAGCCATTTACAGAATCTACTAATAACAATACATAATTACCTAATAAAATCAGAATAAAAGAGCCCGATAAACCTGGCAAAGTCATTCCAGAAACACCAATGATTCCACATAAAAAAACAAACCATAAATTATCATTTTCTTGTGCTGGTGTCATAAAACTAATTCCAACTCCAACAGAAATTCCGATAATAAATGACATTGTATTTTTTAAATTCCAATCTCCAAAATCTTTATAAATGTAAAATACTGATCCGATAATCATTCCAAAAAACCAACTCCAAACGTATAACTCGTAATTTTTTAAAAAATAATCTAAAACTAAAGAAATACTAAAATAACTAAACATACTTCCACCCATAATTAAGAGTAAAAATTGTCCATTTACATATTGATAAAAACTTTTAAAACGTCCATTAATTAAGAGTTTAACTGCTTTTAAATTAATCTTCTGAAAAGAATAAATTAACTCTTCATAAAAACTCAGAACAAAAGAAACTGTACCACCAGAAACTCCAGGAACTTTATTTGCTGCACCCATTGCCAACCCTTTAAAAAAAAGAGATAGCTTATCTAAAGAAGTGCGTTCTAATTTCATCTAATCTTTCTTTACTGCTAATTTTTCTAATAACAAAATCAAAACAAAACCAACAATTGCTAATACTATTGCAAATAATAGTTGGTTCTCTTCAAAATGAAAAGGAGAAACGCTTTGTTGTTTTAATGGAACTTCGATTCCGTGAGAATTGGTACGCCAAGTTAACGTTTCTTTCCAAGGCCAAATTTTATTTAAAGAACCAATAATAAACCCTGTTAAAACTGCTAATGTGTAATTTTTGAAATTTGTAAATAACCAATTTAAAATTTTCGAAAAGGTTAACAAACCTGCAATTGCTCCAGCGCCAATAATGGCAATCGTTGTAAAATCTCTGTTATTTACAGCAGCCAAAACGGGTTTATATGCGCCCAGCAAGACCAAAATAAAAGCTCCAGAAATGCCTGGTAAAATCATGGCGCAAATTGCCAATGCTGCAGCCAAAAATAAAAATAGCGAAGATGAATTTTCAGTAACTAATGGATTTAATGTGGTAATATAATACGCTGAAACAGCTCCTAAAATCATCAAAACAAAAATAAATAGATTCCATTTAGTTATTTGTTTACCTATATAAATAACACTAGCCAATACTAAACCAAAAAAGAAAGACCACAACAAAATTGGTTCGTTTTCTAACAACCATTTTATCGCTTTAGCCAGAGAAACAATACTCACAAAAATTCCGATAAATAAAGATAACAAGAACGACCCATTTACTTGTTTCCATGCAGCTTTTATTCCGTTTGACTTTATTGTTTTTATCAAACTTAAATTTACTTTACTAATTGAATTTAGCAATTCTTCATAAATACCAGAAATAAACGCGATGGTTCCTCCAGAAACTCCAGGGACAACATCTGCTGCTCCCATTGCCATTCCTTTTAAACCTATTACTACATAATCTTTAATTGTTCTACTCATTTGTTTGGTTTGTTTTTTTAGTAAAACGAAGATACAAGAAAATGGTATAAATCACGTTTATATAAATACAAAAACAAGTATCTTTATCTCTAATTAAAAGAAATCTAAAACAACTATTATGAGAAAAATTATATTCTTATTTCTAATTGCAATCGTTTCAATCAGTTGTAAATCAAAAGAAGAAGCGCAATTAATTATTACACCAATTGAACACGGAACAGCAGTTTTTACCTTTGGAGACGAAACAGTGTATATTGACCCAACTGGAAGTGCAGATGCTTTTGCTAATTTTTCTGCGCCAAGTTATATTTTTATTACGGATATTCATGGAGACCATTTAAGTGTAAAAACATTGAAGTCTTTAGACTTATCCGAAACAACAATTGTTGCCCCAAAAACTGTTGCAGATATATTGTCAGAAGGAATTGCGAAAGAAATCATCATCATAAATAACGGAGAAGAAAAAACGTTTGGTGGTTTAAAAGCAGAAGCAATTCCGATGTACAACCTTAGAGAAGAAGCTTTAAAATTTCATACAAAAGGAAGGGGAAATGGTTATGTTTTTACAATTGCAAATCAGCGAATTTATTTTTCAGGTGATACAGAAGACATTCCAGAAATGCGCGCGTTAAAAAATATTGACAAAGCTTTTATCTGCATGAATTTACCCTACACAATGACGGTTGAAAGTGCTGCTGATGCCGTTTTAGTATTTAAACCAAAAGAAGTATTTCCGTATCATTATAGAGGAACTGGCGGTTTGAGTAATGTTGCAAAATTTAAAAGTTTGGTAAACGCAGGAAATCCTAATATTAAAGTTATTCAGTTGAATTGGTATCCTAATCAGAAATAGAAAACCTCGTTGATTGATGGATTTTTTATTGGCATTATTATTTTTACTCCGTTGCTTTTAAATAATTGGTAATTATGGTTTGTACTTTTTCATTATCAAAAACTGTTGGATATAATTCTTTGATAATTACTCTATAATCAACATCAATTACTAACGCGTTTTTTAAATGAATTAAGCTGTATTTTTCTTTTGAAACTAACATAAACAAACCACACAAACGATATTCTATTTCTGCAAATTGCATGTAGGTGTTTTTTGCTTTGATTATTATTTTTAAAGCGTCTTCAAACTCACCTAAAAACAACAATACATCTGCCAAACCAACATAAATTTCTAACGAAAGATCGTCTAAATCTAAACACTTTTCAAAAGCTTTTACAGCTTCTTCATAAAAATTTAATTTTAAATTTATCTCTGCATATTTTCTCCAATACATTGGGTTTGAATCATCTATATGTAGTGCTTTTCTAATGTAATACAGCGCTTTCTGATATTGTTTTTCTTCTTGAAATAAATTGGTTAACAACAACCAAGCTTTGTCTAATAAAGGATCTTCATGCACCGCTTTTTTAAAATATTTTGTTGCCGCATCTAAATCACCTAATTTCTGATAACATTCGCCTGTTCTTACATATACAAATGCTGTTGGGTCGTCTAATTCTAAAGTAATTAAGTAATTCTGAATAGCTTCTTCGTAACGTTCTAATTCTTCTAACGTTTTTGCTTTTTCTAAATAACCACCAATAAAAGATTCATCGATAACAACCGCATAATCAAAAGCTCTTAACGCTTCTTTAAATCTGTTTAGCACAAAAAATTGTCTTCCTAATTGATGCCAAGCAACTTCGCAATACGGATTTGTATCTATATAATTTGTTAAATACAAAATTGCTTCTTCGTGGTTATTTTCCATATCAAAACAATACACCACATTATATAAAGACGAATAATCCTCAAAATCTACATCAATACAATTTGCAAAGTTTAATCGCGCATTTTCGAAATCGTCTAAATATAAATATTCCATTCCAACCATAGACCAAATATCTGCAGGATCATCAGTAACCGCTAAAATTTGATTTAACGTTTGTATAGCTTCAACATGTTTATCGTTTTTAGATAAAACAATTGCTTTCTGAATTAATAATTCTTCATTGTTTGGTGCAATGGTTTCTATTTCGTTAATTAAAGTAGTTGCATTGTGTAGCTGATCTTCAAAAATTAACAACTCAACTTTTAATAATTTTAACACTATAGAACTTGGGTGTTGTTCTAAAGCTAACTTCACTGCTTTGTTTGCCAGAGAGTGTTTCCCATTATCTAAATAATGCTGAATAATTTCTTCAAACTCAATAGAATCAAAGAAATACACACTATTTGTTTTTAACATGGATTCGAATTTTGATAGTGACATAGGCTTCTGATTTTATCATTAAAAGGAAAAATAAAAATGATTATTCCTTTTTTTATTCGATTAAACAAGTTGCAATAATATGATTCTATTACATACTTAAAAGTACTACAAGTCTTCAAGTGCTTTTATAAAAAGCAGTTTACTTTTCAACAAAATAATTAACAAAAATAAGTCCATTTTTAAAAAGCCATTCAGTAAAGTTTTGCGAATCCTTTTATTTACACTAATTTTGCCTAGTATTAATTATCAGTTTTACTGATTTATTCCAAATAAAATTTGGACATTTTTCTTATGAGCTCGAAGGTATTATTAAACTCGAAAGAAATTGAAATCATCTTACATCGACTAGCGTGTCAGCTTATCGAAAACCATAACGATTTTTCTAACACTGTACTTATTGGCTTACAACCAAGAGGCGTTTATTTGGCAAATAGAATCAAAGATATTTTAACCAACGATTACAATATCAAAGATTTAAAATTAGGTTTATTAGACATTACTTTTTATAGAGACGATTTTAGAAGAAGAGATTCTCCAATAGATGCCAGCAGTACAGAAATCAATTTTTTAATTGAAGATAAAAATGTTGTTTTAATTGATGATGTTTTATTTTCTGGAAGAAGTATTAGAGCTGGACTGTCTGCAATTAACGATTTTGGGAGACCAAATTTAGTAGAATTATTAGTGTTAATTGACAGACGTTTTAGCAGGCATTTACCAATTCAACCAAATTATAAAGGACGACAAGTTGATGCCATCAACCAAGAAAAAGTAAAAGTTTGCTGGAAAGAAACACACAAAAAAGACGTAGTTTATATAGAACAGAATTCATAAAATGAAACAACTAAGCGTAGACCATTTATTAGGCATAAAATATCTGAACAAAAACGATATTGATCTTATTTTTGAGACTGCCGATCATTTTAAAGAAGTTATCAATAGACCGATTAAAAAAGTTCCTTCGCTTAGAGATATTACAATTGCTAACTTATTCTTTGAAAATAGCACAAGAACAAAACTTTCTTTTGAACTGGCTGAAAAACGATTGTCTGCAGATATTATAAACTTTTCTGCAAGTCAATCTTCTGTGAAAAAAGGAGAGACATTAATCGACACGGTAAACAATATTTTATCAATGAAAGTTGATATTGTGGTGATGCGTCATCCAAATGTTGGAGCAGGAGTTTTCCTATCTAAACACGTAAATGCAAAAATTATAAATGCGGGTGATGGCACACACGAACACCCAACACAAGCACTGTTAGATTCGTATTCTATCAGAGAAAAATTAGGAAATGTAAAAGGGAAAAAAGTTGTAATTGTTGGTGATATTTTGCATTCTAGAGTAGCATTATCAAACATATTTGCTTTGCAATTACAAGGCGCAGAAGTTAAAGTTTGCGGACCAACAACCTTAATTCCGAAATACATTACAAGCTTAGGAGTTACTGTAGAAACCAACTTAAAAAAAGCATTAAACTGGTGTAATGTTGCCAACGTTTTACGAGTACAACACGAACGAATGGATGTTAATTATTTTCCATCAACTAGAGAATACACGCAACTTTTCGGAATCAATCAACAAGTATTAGATAGCTTAGACAAAAAAATTGTGATTATGCATCCAGGACCTATAAATCGTGGTGTAGAAATTACAAGTGATGTTGCAGATTCTAACGAATCTATTATTTTAAACCAGGTTGAAAATGGCGTTGCAGTGAGAATGGCAGTTATTTATTTACTGGCGCAACAGATCAAAAGATAATTTATTTTCTCAACTATTTTTAAGCATGAAAACTTCTAAAAAAGACAATTACACTCTTGTTTCATCCACCGAAAATTCTTTTACTGAATTTATTACTGCGTTTAAATCAGAAAAGTTAGATAACCATACAATTGTACAACTTTCTGAAAATCTTAACACAACACTCAATGATTTGTTTCTATTTTTGGATATTGCTATAAATCAAAGAACTAATGGCATGTCTTTTGTAGTAATTTGTAACGGAATTGACATTGATGATGTTCCTGATGAAATTAATGTTGTACCAACATTACAAGAAGCTGAAGATGTTTTAGAAATGGAAGCAATAGAAAGAGATTTAGGCTTTTAAGATCTATTTATATTTTAAAATAAGAACAACTAGCATATGGTTAAAAAACTACTTTTTATTTTATTTTTATGCTTTTCAACTGCTGTTTTTTCTCAAAAAACCTTGCAGAAATTAACTGCTGCTCCAAATCCATTTTTCAGCAAAACTAACATACAATTTAACACTACAAAAAATGAAACTGTATTTTTAATTATTAAAAATGTACTAGGAAAAACTGTTTTTTCAAAAGCATATACTACTAAAATTGGCAGCAATAAAATCACTTTTAACAGAGACAACTTACAGCCTGGAATGTATATTTACGCCATTAGAAGTAGCAATGAAATGATTTCGAAACGCTTTGTTATCAAATGAGTTTACAGCTAACTATTTTAGGGTGTCATTCTGCTACACCAAGAGTAAATGCACATCCAACAGCACAATATTTAGAAATAAACAATAGTCATTTTTTAATTGATTGTGGCGAAGGGACTCAACGTCAAATGCGAAAATACAAAGTTGGTTTTTCGAAAATCAATCATATTTTTATTTCTCATTTACACGGCGATCATTTTTTTGGATTGATTGGTTTAATTTCTACATTCGGAATTTTAAATAGAGAAAAAGAGCTCCATATTTATGGTCCAAAAGGCATCAAAGAAGTTACCAACTTGCAATTAAAAGTTTCAAAAACTTATTCGAAATTTGATATTATTTTTCACGAATTAACCTCTAAAAATAGCGAACTTATTTTTGAAGATGATAAAGTAATAGTAACTACAATTCCGTTACATCATAGAGTTTATACAAATGGTTTTTTATTCAGAGAAAAACCTGGTCCTAGAAAGTTACACATAGAAAATGTACAGCAATATCCAGAAATACAAACGTGTGATTATCATAACATTAAAGCAGGTAAAGATGTTGTTTTAGAGAATGGAGAAATCATAAAAAATGAAGAGTTAACTTTACCGCCAACCAAAACAAAAAGTTATGCTTTTTGTAGCGATACTTCTTACAAAGAAGATATTGTTCCGATTATAAAAGAGGTAGATTTATTATATCATGAAGCTACTTTTTTATCAGACAGAGAAGATTTAGCAAAAAAAACAAAACATTCTACCGCCAAACAAGCTGCGCAAATTGCATTGAAAGCCAGTGTAAATCAGCTAGTTATTGGTCATTATTCTAGCAGATATAAAAGTATTGAATTGTTTAAAGAGGAAGCTGAGAAAATTTTCTTGAAAGTTGTGTTAGCTGAAGCTGGAAAAAAGATATCTTTATAAATTGTCAATTTAAAATTCATTTTTAATATTGATTGATACTTAACAAAACCAAAGTACAAGCAACTTCTGTTTCAATATTATTTTCTTTCAGTAATTCTAAAAATTCAGTATTTTCTGTTCCAGGATTAAAAATTACACGTCTTGGTTGTAAGCTAATTATATATTCATAATACTCTTTTTGCCTAGTTGGATTTAAATACAAAGTAACCGTATCAATATTTTTAAATGGTAATTTTTCTACTGTGATTGACACATCTAAAACCTCTCCTTTTTTTGCTCCAACTGCAAAAACATCAATTTTATTTGCTCTTAATTTTTGAATTGCTTTATTAGAATACCTTTCAGTATTTACCGACGCTCCGAGGACCAAGGTAGTTTTTATCATTTGTTGGTAGTAAATTTAAAGTTTTTGTGTTTTACCATCGAATTATTACAGAACCCCAAGTAAATCCACTACCAAAAGCTGCCAAAACAACCAAATCGTTGTCTTTTATCTTGCCTAATTCCCACGCTTCTGTTAATGCAATAATGACAGATGCCGCAGTAGTATTTCCGTATTTCATAATGTTGTTGTGCACTTTATCATCTTCTAATCTAAACTTGCGTTGAATAAATTGTGCAATTCTTAAGTTTGCTTGATGTGGAATTAACATATCAATATCTTCTTTTTCTAAATCGTTTGCTTCTAAACCTTCTATAATTGCCTCAGAAAAACGAGTAATTGCGTGTTTAAAAACAAATTGTCCGTTCATATACGGATAATACGAAACATCATCAGGATTATTTTCTGCTATAATTTCTGGAACCCAACGAGACGTTGCTGGCCCTTCTAACACTAATTCTTTTGCGTGTTTTCCTTCAGAATGTAAATGTGTTGATAAAACACCTTTTCCTTTTTCTTCAGATCTAGATAAAACTGCTGCTCCTGCTCCATCTCCAAAAATTACAGAAACATTTCTTCCTCTTGTCGATTTTTCTAATCCACCAGAATGATTTTCTGCACCAATTACTAAAATATTTTTATACATTCCTGTTTTTATAAACTGATCTGCAACTGACATCGAATAAATAAAACCAGAACATTGATTACGAACATCTAATGCGCCAATTGTTGGCATGTCTAATAAGTCTTGAACTTGAACTCCACCTCCAGGAAAATACATATCTGGACTTAACGTTGCAAATACAATAAAATCGATATCGTTTTTTGTTAACCCTGCACGTTCAATGGCAATTCTAGCCGCTTTTACTCCCATAACAGCTGTTGTATCTCCGGTTTTAGGATCAATCCATCTACGTTCTTTAATTCCAGTTCTTTCTTGAATCCATTCGTCGCTAGTTTCCATCCATTGCTTTAAGTCATCATTTGTGACAACATTTTCTGGAACGTAATAACCTAAACCTGTTATTTTTGAATTATACATAATTTTCTATGTCTTTTTTTGTTTTAAAATTTAGTGTTCCAAACTTACTAAATTTATTTCTATATTTACAACTTGTAACTTGGTTTACAAAAAGCACAAACAACTTTAACCAAACTAAATAAGCGTCAATATTTTTATTGGCGTTTTTTTATGTCAGTTTGTCACAAATCTTTATTTGGTATTTTATTTGACTATTACAATTCAAAAATAACGAACTGTCAGTTCGAGTGAATTTTTGAAGAATGAAAAAATTTGTATCTAGAACAATAAACTTCTCGATACAATTTTCTTTAACTTCTGCTACGCTCAGTTATCAAGAAAATCACTCGAAGTGACAGTTAAACTAAAAAACATATACAATTATGAGTAAAGGAAACATTAATGTATCGGTAGAAAATATTTTTCCGTTAATTAAAAAATTCTTGTATTCTGATCACGAAATATTTTTACGTGAGTTAATTTCTAACGGAACAGATGCAACCACAAAATTAAAGCACTTAATTGCTATTGGAGAAGCCAAAGTAGAATTAGGTGATGCTAAGATTGAAATTAGCATCGATAAGAAAAAGAAAACGCTTACAATTAAAGATAATGGAATTGGAATGACGGCTGATGAAGTTGAAAAATACATCAACCAAATTGCTTTTTCTGGTGCAGAAGAGTTTTTAGAAAAATACAAAGACGACAATAACGATACTGGTGTAATTGGTCACTTCGGATTAGGCTTTTATTCTGCATTTATGGTTGCAGAAAAAGTAGAAATCATTACAAAATCTTTTAAAGAGGAGCCAGCTGCTCATTGGATTTGTGATGGTTCTCCAGAATACACAATTGAAGCACATGATAAAACTGAAAGAGGAACAGAAATTATTTTACACATTTCTGATGATGAAAAAGACTTTTTAGAAGAAAGTAAAATTTCTGGTTTGTTAAACAAGTACAATCGTTTTAATCAAATTCCAATTAAATTCGGCACAAAAAAAGTAAATGACCCAGATTTTACTCCAAAAACTACCAAAGACAAAGACGGTAAAGAAACTACTGAGCCGCACAAACAAATAGAAGTTGATAACATCATCAACAACACAAAACCAGCGTGGACAAAAAAACCTGCTGATTTAGAAGATGATGATTATAAAAATTTCTATAGAGAATTGTATCCAATGCAATTTGAAGAGTCTTTATTTCACATTCATTTAAATGTTGATTATCCATTTAACTTAACAGGGATTTTATATTTCCCTAAGTTAAGTCCGAATATGGACATGCAAAAAGACAAGATTCAATTGTATCAAAATCAAGTTTTTGTAACGGATAATGTTGAAGGAATTGTACCTGATTTCTTACAAATGTTAAAAGGTGTAATTGATTCTCCAGACATTCCGTTAAACGTTTCTCGTTCTGGCTTACAAGCAGATGGAGCGGTGAAGAAAATCTCTGGTTACATCACCAAAAAAGTTGCAGATAAATTAAATTCTTTGTACAAAAACAATCGTGAAGATTTTGAGCAAAAATGGAACGATATTAAAGTAATTATTGAATACGGGATGTTATCTGACGATAAGTTTTTTGACAAAGCACAAAATTTTGCATTATATCCAACGGTAGATAATAGGTTTTTTAATTTAGAAGAATTAAAAGAGGAAACAAAAGACGCACAAACGGATAAAGATGGAAATCAAATCATTTTGTACGCTGCAAATAAAGAAGCGCAACACAGTTATATTCAAGATGCAAAAGCAAAAGGATATGAAGTGTTGATTTTAGATTCTCCAATTGTTGGGCATTTAATTCAGAAGTTAGAAGGTAGCAACGAAAAATTAAAATTTACGCGTGTAGATTCTGATCATATTGACAATTTAATTAAGAAAGACGACACGGTTATTTCTAAATTATCTGACGAAGAAAAAGAAAAATTAAAGCCAATTATTGAAGCCGCTGTTCCTAAAGAAACCTATACAGTTCAGTTAGAAGCGATGGATTCTTCTGCGTCTCCGTTTTTAATTACAGTTCCAGAATTTATGCGTAGAATGAAAGAAATGAGCGCTTCTGGTGGCGGAATGATGGGAATGGGAAATATGCCAGATATGTACAATTTGGTGGTAAACACAAACCACGAATTGGTTGGTGAAATTTTAAATACCAAAACCGCTAAAAAACAAGAACGCTTAATTAAACAATCTTTTGATTTGGCTAAGTTATCTCAAAACTTGTTACACGGTGAAGAGTTGACCAACTTTATCAAACGTTCTTATGAATTGATTAAGTAGACACGAAGTGTCATTACGAGGAATGTCAGTTCGAGCAAAGTCGAGAACAAATGACGTGGCAATCTCATAAATAAATCAAAACGTCATTACGAGTGATAGCGAAGTAATCTGTTTCTAATCTAGAAGATTGCTTCATTACATTCGCAATGACAAACAAACCAAAACCTCTTTGTGCAAACAGAGAGGTTTTTTCTTACTTGACTTTTTGCTAAAAAAAGGCTAACTTCGTTTAACTTCTGATATATAACATTAAAACGTTCGATATCATAATAGTTGTACTTCATTATCAGAAACCGCTAACCAATGATAAAATTCTTTAGAAACATTCGGCAAAACTTGCTTATGGAAAACAAAACTGGAAAATATTTCAAATACGCAATTGGCGAAATCGTTTTGGTCGTAATAGGTATTTTGATTGCGCTACAAATTAATAATTGGAATGAAGGGCGAAAAGCAAATAAAAAAGAATCTCTGATTTTAAATGAGCTTCTTAATTCAATAAATAAAGATTTACAGATATACGAAGATTTTCTTATCCCAAGAATTGAAAGAAAAGAAAGTGGATTAGATAGTTTACAGGCTTATATTTTTGATTACAAAATAATTCAAGATTCTCTTTTTTTAGATTATTACACAAATTTAGGACAAGACGTTTATATGCGATTTGATAATGGACCTTATGAGGCTCTAAAATCAAATAGTTTGGATATAATTAGTAATGACTCTTTAAGAACAGAAATTAATAATGCTTATACTGTTGAACTACCTATTTACTCTTTCTTTTCAAACGATTTATACGATGAAAATAAGACTGAAATTTCTGAATTAGAACATAGATTTTTGAAGTTAAAGCGAGTATATCATAAAGATGGAAGAAAACACATTCATTTTGACTTAAAAGTTGACGATATACTCAATAATCAAGATTTTCTTTGGGTTTTTGATTTAGAACGTAGAAAGTATCAAGAGTATAAATCTCGCTTAAAACAAATAAAAACTACTTTGTTAGAATTAAAAACAATGATAGAAAAGGAATTGGAAAAATAACGAAAGTACAACAACGTGTATAATTAATTACTAAATTTATAAATCATAATAAAAATATAGTTCCGCTTTCAATCGGTTGATTTTCTATCGAAAATCTTCACTCACGAAACCGAAACTAAATCATACACAAATAACGTTAAACGAAACATCCAAATTGCACAACATTATCAAAGCCACAATAAAAGACGCAAAAATCTTAGCACAACTTGCTAAAGAAACTTTTTTACCAGCGCACGGACATTCTGCATCTAAAGAAGATGTAGATTTTTATGTTTCAGAAAACTTTAATGAAACCACATTTATTAAAGAAATCTCAAATCCAGAGAGTCATTATTATTTAATATATTATGATAAAAAATTGGCTGGATATTCTAAAATTACACTCAATACACCCAACAAAAACAGAACTTCAAACAACATAACTTGCTTAAGCAGATTGTATGTTCTTAAAGAATTTTATGGTTTGCAATTAGGAAAAAAATTATTTGATTTTAATATCGAATTTACTAAACAACACCAACAACAAGGAATTTGGTTACATGTTTGGATAGAAAACAAACGCGCCATTAATTTTTACACAAAAATGGGGTTTACTATTGTGGGAACTTACGATTTTAGAATTTCTGCCACACATACCAATCCGAATCATGTAATGTATTTGGCTTTTTAAAAAATATAGGTAGTTTTTGGTTGATTTAAATTGCACTTACTTCTTTTCACTATCTTTGAATAAAAGAAATTTAAGATGAATAAAAAATGGAAATTTGTTGTATATCCAATACTATTAATTGGTATTATCTATTTAAAGTTTTTTAACGAAACAACTGCTAGTTTTATATACAAATACAACGAATTACAATCTTTTATTGCTTTTTTAATTTTTTATCTTTCTGTTGTTTTTGTGGCAAATTTGGCAAAATTCATTTACTCTAGAAAGAATAAAATTTCTGCTGGCAAAAAAAATAACGTCCATTTTGGAATCGAAAATATTGCAAATTTTACCGTTGGTATTGCTGTAATTATAATGCTTATCAGCTTTTTTAGTGGTGTAAATCCAAAAGATTTAATCACATCATTAACTATTGTTGCTGCAGCAATTGCTATTTTAACAAAAGAATATATTGTTGATTTTATCAGCGGAATTTACCTAAGTTTTTCCAACACTTTTGAAATTGGCGATTATGTAAAGATTGACCAACTAAAAGGAAAAGTAGTAGAAATTAGCATGTTAAAGGTAAAGGTGTTAAATGATGATGATGATATTGTAATTATACCGAATACAAAAGTACATTACAACGAAATTATAAACTATACAAAAAGAGATGCTCGTTTTATGACGGTGGATTTTCAAATTGCGTTAAAATATATTGATACTCTTGAGCAGCTTGAAAAAGAAATTATTTCTTCACTAAAAAGTTTTAGTCAATATATTGAACCGAGAACCTACAACCTAAAAGTAGTAGAAATGAAAGTTGATTATTTAGATCTTAAATTTCAATATACCTTAAAACTCGTTGATATGGATATGCAACGAAAAATAAGAAAGAAAACCATTAGAGAGGTTTTTAATTTTATTTCTAGTAAGAAAGAAATTACCACAGAAAAGCAATCGTCAAAAAACAACAATGTCGTTTAAAAATTAGCGACACAAAATAGTAGCCTAATCACTTTCTCTAAGTTTAAAAAAATCATTTACAGGTTTACCAAAAACTTTTGATAATTTTAATGCTAAAACTGTAGAAGGAACATATCTATTGGCTTCAATAGAATTGATAGTTTGTCTAGAAACTTCAATTTTTTTAGCTAAATCATCTTGTGTTAAACTTAAAATAGCACGTTCTACTTTTATGGTATTTTCCATTATCTATAACGTTTTAAATTATGGAAAAATAACAATTGAATCATCAACATAAATAAAAGTACTTGAAAATCTCCTAAATTTTTAAATTCAGAAACATTTGACTCTATAACGCTATCTACTCCAAACTCTACATATGGCATTACCAATGCATAAACAACGCCAATAACAAAAGCAATAGCATACGATTGTGAACGTAAAGTAATTGTCATTTCATCTTCTTCTTTATCTTTAGAAATAGACATAACTAGTAATCCGATTAACAGTGTTTTCTGCAATAACAACTTTAACCATTCTGTATCTCCTTCAAGTGCAAAGGCTCTAACAAACATTAGTATCATAGAGATTGCTCCTATTGCAATACCAATTGACATAAACTTAGGTGGTAATTTAAAGTTTATAAGTTTAGTAAATCGTTTTTGTTCGCATTCCATTATTTTTTTCGTATTCATAATTGACAAATATATTTTATATTATGTAAAATTTGTTTTTCTATTTGACAAATATACTTTACATTTATGAAACTAGCAACTTTTTTACAAATTACTTCATAGAAGCTTAATCGAACCTGTTTACTTTAATAGAGAAAAGGGAATTCATTAATTTCAATAACTATACAAATAGGTTTTAATTGCTCATTTATGATAAAATGATTAGTTTCGGTAAAAATCAATTATAGCATGCATACGAAAAAAAAATACACCTTTTTTCAAATGGTCACTTGGACCCGATTTGAAACATTATTATTTTTTATAATTATCAGCACATGGGTTTCTGCATATTATTTCTTAGACCTAACTTGGCTTAAAATTCCATGGACACCACTAGCCTTAATAGGTACAGCAGTAGCATTTGTAATTGGTTTTCAAAACAATGCCGCCTATGGTAGAATTTGGGAAGCTAGAAAAATATGGGGAGGTATTGTAAATTCTTCTAGAACCTTTGGAATGTTTGTACAAGACATGGTTAATAATGAACATACATCAGAAAATGTCTCTCAAGAAGAATTAAACAAAGAAATTAAAATTATTACATACCGTCATATTGCTTGGATGACAGCTTTGCGACATGCGATGAGGGTTTCAAAACAGTGGGAAACAGCATCACAACACAAAACAAATCAAGAAATTGATATGAGTCCGCCCGAATTCAATTCAACTTTTGATAAAGATGTAGCTCCTTATATTTCTAAGGAAGATATTGATTATTTAAAAAATAAAAGCAACAAGCAAACAGCCTTATTATACCTGCAATCACATCATATAAAAAGCCTTAAAGACAAAGGAATTATTTGGGAATTTTCATTCATAGAACTTGAAAATTTACTGAAAGAGTTTTTTGCTTTACAAGGGAAAAGTGAACGCATAAAAAATTTTCCATACCCAAGACAATTTGCTACGCTAAATCACTTTTTTATGTGGACTTTCGTTTTATTATTACCGCTATCTTTGGTTCCACAATTTGCAGAAATTGGTGTAAGTTTTGCAGAATCAAACCAAGTAATTAGTAAATTATTTATTTGGTTTACCATTCCGTTTTATGTAATTGTATCGTGGGTTTTTCACACCATGGAACGTATAGGAAGAACTGGGGAAAATCCATTTGAAGGTACTGCAAATGATGTTCCTATTTCAACTATTTCCAGAGGGATAGAAATAGATTTAAGACAAAACTTAGGTGAAAGCGAAGAAGATATCCCGAAACAATTTACAGTAAAATTTGATACACAATTTTAGAATTAAATAACAACACATGAAAAAATTACTATTCTTTTTACTTGCAACTACCTTTGCTGTTGCCCAAACGAACACAGAAGTATATCTTTTTGAACTAAACAATAACAAAGGAAATTGGACTGTTGGTAGCGGAAAAAATATTTCTAACAATCCTGGTTATGATAGTCAACCATATTTTTATTCAAAGAATTCAATTATTTTTTCATCAACCAGAAATAAGCAAACTGATATTGCAGAATACAATATAAAAACTGGTAAAACTAAATTTATCAGCAACACACCAAATGGCGGAGAATATTCGCCGCAACGCATTCCTAAATCTAAAGACATTTCTGCTGTAAGATTAAATACTGATGGCTTACAACGCTTCTACAAATACAATTATAAAACAGGAAAAAGCACAGAAATTATTGCAGATTTAAAAGTGGCATATCCGATGTGGTATGATAAAAACACGACCATAAATGTTGTTATTGTTGACAAAGATTTAGATCTAATAAAAACTGAATTAAAAAAGAAAAGAAATACAACCATTCAGAAAAAAGTGGGTAGATCTTTACATCGTATTCCGAATACTACTTTTATAAGTTACATCAACAAAGAAAAAGAACAATGGGAAGTTACAATGTTTAATCCTAAAAATGGCAAACGTAAAAAAATTATAGAAACCGTTGGGAAAAAAGAAGATGTTTGCTGGTTACCAGACGGAATTTTATTAATTGCGGTTGGAAATAAAATCATGAAGTTTAATCCAGCAACTGATAAAAAATGGAGTATTTTTTATACGTTTCCTAAAAATAAACACAAAAACATTAGTAGAATTCTTGCAAACTCAAAAGGAACACAATTAGTGTTGGTTTCTGATTAATGCAATCTTTTTTCGAAAAACCCTTTTAAATATATAATTTGAATTGACATCAATAATCCAAAAACTACTGCGATTAGAAATGTTGTATTTGAAACACTCAAACTTTCAAAAAATCCTGAAAAACTAAATTTTTCAAGAAAAGAAAAATTGAATTCTGGTAACGTAAACATTTTATCTTTAGAAGTGTTAAAAGAAAGAGATAATATCGAAGCGATTGCTAGCGAAACTACTATCCATCCCTTTTTAGTAATAAGAGGTTTATAGACTATCGTGCTTTTTACAACTTCTAATTGAGAAATGCGATTCATTAAATTTGCTGTAAAATCTACTGAAGGAGTTTCTGTCGGAATCTCTTTTACATACTTTTTTGCAAAAGCATTTATTTCTTCAATGTGTTTATTTTCTCCCATAATGACTAATTAATTCTAGTTCTACTGTATTTTTTACAATGCTCAATAATTTTTTACGAGCTCTGTGTAATTTTACCTTTACGTTTGCTTCACTCATAGAAGTAATTTCTACAATTTCTTTTAAACTTAATTCTTTAAAATAAAAAAACACTAAAATTGCTTTTTCATCTTCTGCCAATTGTTCTAAACAATCATTAATGATTGTTGCCCTTTCTTCTCTTTCAATTCCGTCTAAAATTGTTTCAATGGATGAAATATAATTTACTGTAATTTCATCAATTGCCACATTATTATATTGATTCGAATTCTTTTTGATGGCATCTAAACTTGTATTGTAGGCTATTTTATACAACCAAGTAGAAAATTTTGAATCGCCTTTAAACTTTGGCAAATATTTATACGCTTTTAAAAAAGAATCTTGCGAAACTTCTTCTGCTACTTCTCTATTCTTAACCATTTTTATTGCCAGCGTAAAAACCATATCCTTATACTTATCAATTAAGAAAGCAAAGGTGTTAGAATCTCCTTTTAGGATTTTTTCTATATAGTTTTCGTCAGTTAGTTTGGTCATTATCTTCTTTGACTTATAAGATGTAAAAAAGGTTACATAATTTTTAGAAAATATACTTATTATTATCTTAGAATAATAAAGTAATCATTTTCTTATCTCAACCTCAGTGGAGAAATCTCAATTTAGAAACACTACCAAAGATTTCTCGATTATACTATATTTCACCCGAAATGAAAAAAAATTATTTTTTTTGTAACCTTTTTTAAAAAGACAAAGTCATATGGAATGAACGCATTAAAATTAAACATTTAAAATAACAATTATGGAAGTAGCAGTATTAGCAATTATTTTTGGGAGTGTATTTGGAGTATTCTATTTATATTTTTCAACAAGAAACAAAGAGCGATTAGCCTTAATAGAAAAAGGTGCAGACGCAAAAATATTTGCAGGAGGCAAAAGCAAATCATCTTTTGGAAAAGTATTTATCTTAAACCTAGCTCTTTTATCCATGGGTATTGGTTTAGGAATATTAATTGGTTCTATTCTAAATACAACATTAGGTTTAGAAGAAGAAGTTGCTTTTCCTGCATCAATTTTCTTAACAGCTGGAGCAGCACTTTTTGTTGGCTTTAGCATGACAAAAAAAATGGATAAAGAAGCATAAACTAAACTCTTAATAATTTGTGATGTCTTGAAATAGCGTTACAGAATTAATAATAAAAAGGTAGTGATTATAAATCACTACCTTTTTTAGTTTTATTTGTCGATGTATTTGCTTACACTCTAAAACTAATTTTAGCTTTTTATTGGTGGATGCAATTTCTCGATAATACATCTGACTATGAATTCTTAATAAATTACAGGTAGCCTTTATATTTTGTAAGTGCTCTATGGAGAAGCATTTTATTACTTGGGTTCTTGCTGTTTTTCTAATAGGAAAAGTAATTCTTTTCAAATAAAATTGCTTTTTTATCTACCTAGTTTGCTAGATATTCTGCTTTTTTTGCTTTTTAAGATTTTTTTTATTCTGTGTCAATACTTACATGAAAAAGAGCGTCTCCTTTATTTACAATTGGGGTCTTGTTTGTGGAAAAAATATGACAATCAAAAGGGGCGTAAATTTTCTTCTTGAATTCTCCAAAAGGATCTTCTATGATTCCTAAAACTTCTTTCTTTTTTACTTTAGCCCCATTCTTTATTAAAATTTTAAACATCCCAGAATAAGAAGCTCGTAACCATTTTGCTTTTTTAATAAAAACGGGTGTTTCTTTTACTATAATATCACCTTTTATTAACCCTAAATAAATTAATACATTTTTTGCCCCATTTACTCCTTCATTAATAATTGCAGGATTTAATTCTTTTGATTTACCTCCTTCAAAGAGTAATACGGTCTTACCCATTTTATTAATGGTTTCTCTTAAGGATTTTGAAATGCTTTTAGAAAAAACAATGATTGGAGGATTAAAAACTTTTGCTAATTCTAACCCTTTTTCATCACCAAAATTACATCTTATTTGAGCAATATTATCACGCTGACGACCACCTGAATGAAAATCGATTACATAATCTACATGAGGTGCAATTTCTTTGGTAAATTGATAAGCAAACTGACTGGCTAAAGAGCCATTTAATGAACCAGGAAACATTCTGTTTAAATCTCTACCATCTGGAAATTCTCTGGTTTGAATTAAATACCCAAAAATATTAAAAACAGGAATACAAATGATGGTTCCACTTACAGGCTTGTTAATTTTTTGATCTATAATTTCTCTTAAAATACCAACACCATTTGTTTCATCACCATGAACACCTGCTAATAATAAAACAACAGGGCCAGGATTTAACGAACGTTCAATAATTACAGGAACTTTTAAGGTAGTTCTTGTGTGTAACTTTGCAACTTCTAAATCTAAAACGGTACGTTCTCCTTTAAGAATTTCTTTTCCTAAAATAGTAAATGGTTTATTCAACATTTAATTCTAAATAACGAATGATTTCTTTAGCGATGTTCTTTTTTGTTGCAATTTCTATACCTTCTAATCCTGGTGAAGAGTTTACCTCTAAAACTAAAGGACCTTTAGAAGATTGCAACATATCAACTCCAGCAACTCCTAAACCCATAGCTCTTGTTGCTTTTAACGCAGTCTTTTCTTCTTCATCTGTAAGCTCAATGATGGTAGCATTTCCTCCTCTATGAATATTAGAACGGAATTCACCTTCTTTTCCTTGACGTTTCATAGCTCCAATTACTTTACCATCAACCACAAAAGCTCTTATATCTGCACCACCAGCTTCTTTGATAAACTCTTGTGCAATAACTCTGGCTCCAAGACCATTAAATGCTTCTAATACTGATGTTGCTGCATTTTGAGTTTCTGCTAGCACAACTCCTAATCCTTGAGTTCCTTCCAATAACTTTAAAACTAAAGGTGTTCCACCAACAGATTCTACAACATGTTCAACATCTTTTGTGTAATTGGTAAAAACGGTTTTTGGTAATCCAACCCCGGCTCTTGCCAATATTTGTAAACTACTTAATTTGTCTCTAGATCTTACTAAACCGATTGAAGAAACTGCTGTAAAAACTTTCATCATTTCAAATTGTCTAATTACCGCCGTTCCATAAAATGTTACAGAAGCACCAATTCTAGGGATTATGGCATCGATATCATCTAAATATTCGCCTTTATAAAAAATCTTTGGAGCTTTTTTTTCAATTTCTATATTGCATTTTAAATGATCTACAACAAGTACTTCATGACCTCTTTTTTCTGCTGCTTCTACAAGCCTTCTTGTTGAATATAATCTTGGATTTCTTGATAAAATGGCAATCTTCATAGTTATGTTCTTTGTTTTAATTTGTATGAGTTATTTTTTTGTGATGTATCTACAATAAACTTCTTTGTTAAAAATTTTCTACCTAATAAAATAGGATATTTCATGTCGCTTCGTTCACTTAATGTTAATTCAATTGTGTACGTTTTTTTAAAGAGAGTTATAGTTGTTTTTACTACAAATCTTTCTTCGGAAGTTCCGTTAGAGCTTTTAATTATTTTTTTAGAATAATTTTGAGTTCTAAATACTTTTTCATTGTATTGAACATGTTCTGGGTCTAAAAGTGTAAAGCTAATGAAATTTTTTCCATTAACATTTGATTCTTCTATTTTATGTGCATGTATTGCAGAAGTATAGGCTCCAGTATCTACTTTAGATTCTATATCTAGTAGTCCAAATTCTGGAAAATCAACTTTATCAATTCGTCCAATTGTGTTTTTTGTCATTATTTTTAAAAAATAAATTAAGTTGCTTTTTTTATAGTATGCAAAGGTATAACAATAGCTGTTTCAAAAAAAAAAGAGCTCGGAAATATCTTTCGAGCTCTTCTTATAATAATTTAATAATATTTTAGGCTAACATGGTCACAGGGTTTTCTAAATACGTTCTTAATGTTTGTAAAAACTGTGCTCCAACTGCACCGTCAACTGTTCTGTGATCGCAAGCTAAAGTTACTTTCATTGTATTGCCAACAACAATTTGCCCTTCTTTAACAACTGGTTTCTGTACAATTGCGCCAACAGATAAAATTGCCGAATTTGGTTGATTTATAATAGAAGTAAATTCTTGAATTCCGAACATTCCTAAATTAGAAATTGTAAAGGTGCTTCCTTCCATTTCGTTAGGAACGATTTTTTTATTTCTTGCTTTTCCTGCTAATTCTCTAACATTTCCACCAATTTGAGTTAAGCTCATTTGGTCTGCAAATTTTAAAACAGGTACAACTAAACCTTCATCTACAGCAACAGCAACACCAATATGAATCTGACTTTTAAAAATAGTAGCATTGTCTGTCCAACTTGTATTTACTTGCGGATGTTTTTTTAATGCCATTGCACAAGCTTTAACAACCATATCGTTAAAAGATACTTTAGTGTCTGGAATTGCATTGATTATTTTACGAGAATCCATTGCGTTATCCATATCCACTTCTATCGTTAAATAGAAATGTGGTGCAGTAAATTTAGAATTCCCTAAAGCTTTTGCAATTGCCTTACGCATTTGCGAGTTTTTAACTTCTTCTGTATGTTCTTCTCCTGCAGGAACAAATTGTGCAATCGTAGCGGAAGGAGTTGCCGAAGATGTTTCAGTCGAAATAGTTGATGGAGTATAATTTTCTACATCTTTTTTAGTAATTCTTCCATTATCTCCAGTGCCACTTAAATCGGCTAAATTGATGCCTTTATCACTAGCAATTTTCTTTGCTAAGGGTGATGCAAAAATTCTTCCGTTTTCATTTAAAGTGGTTTTAGTTTCTTTAACTTCAGTAACTGGTTTTGCAACTTCAACTTTTTTAGGAGTTTCTTCAGTTTTCTTTTCTTCGGATTTAATTTCTTCCGTTTTTGGCTCTTGTGGTTTAGCTTGAGCACTTAGTAGGCCAGAAATATCTTCACCTTTATCCCCAATAATAGCTAATAAAGTGTCAACAGGAGCACTTTCTCCTTCTTTAACACCAATATATAATAAAGTTCCTTCGTTAAACGATTCGAACTCCATTGTTGCTTTATCAGTTTCTATTTCTGCTAAAATATCGCCTTCCTCAATAGAATCTCCAATATTTTTTAACCATTGTGCCACAACACCTTCTTCCATGGTGTCGCTTAAACGCGGCATATTTACTACTATTGCCATAATCTATCTTTTGATAAAAGGATAATCTTCTTGTTCGTATACAACATCATATAATTGATTTACTTCTGGATAAGGAGAGTTCTCTGCAAAATCTTCACATTCTTTTACTAAATCTTTCACTTCTTGATTGATTGCTTCAATTTCTTTTTCCGAAGCATAATTTTTCTCTTTGATTACGTCTAAAACTTGCGTAATAGGATCAATTTTTTTGTATTCTGCTACTTCGTCTTTCGTTCTATAATGTTGTGCATCAGACATAGAATGTCCTCGGTAACGATACGTTTTCATTTCTAAAAAAGTAGGTCCATCTCCACGACGTGCTCTTTGTATAGCTTCATCAACTGCTTCTGCAACCTTAATAGGGTTCATTCCATCAACAGGACCACAAGGCATTTCATAACCTAAACCTAGTTTCCAAATATCGGTATGATTTGCTGTTCTTTCAACTGAAGTTCCCATTGCGTAACCATTGTTTTCAACAATAAAAACTACTGGTAATTTCCAAAGCATTGCCATGTTAAAAGCTTCGTGCAAAGAACCTTGTCTTGCAGCTCCATCTCCAAAAAAGGTAAGTGTTACACCATCGTTACCTGCATATTTATCTCCAAATGCAATTCCTGCACCTAAAGGGATTTGCCCGCCAACAATTCCGTGACCTCCATAAAATCCTTTTTCTTTAGAAAAAATGTGCATAGAACCTCCCATTCCTTTAGAAGTTCCGGTAACTTTACCGTATAATTCTGCCATCACAGCTTTTGGATCAACTCCCATTCCGATAGGTTGAACGTGATTACGATATGCAGTAATCATTTTGTCTTTCCCTAATTCCATTGCATGTAAAGAACCTGCTAGAACTGCTTCTTGACCATTATATAAGTGTAAAAAACCTCTTACTTTTTGTTGTATATAAACAGCAGCAAGTTTGTCTTCAAACTTTCTCCAAAACAGCATATCTCTATACCAATTGATATACGTTTCTTTGGTTATTTTCTTCATTAGTAGTTTGTTGTTATAAGTCTAATTTAAGTTGCATAAAAAAAGGAATGCTAACTGCAAAAATAAGGGTTTTTTAGTTTTTAAAAAAAATGTTTTTTGATAAAAAGTAAAAAGCAAAGAATACAAATTTTATAGATATAAAATTTATTTATCTTTTGCTATTAAAATTGTAGCAACCGCACCAGTTGCAAGATTCCATTCGTTAGATGAAATTAAGTTATTTTTATCATCGTACACTTTAAAAGCTGCAGTATTTGGGCCAGATGTGCCTTGGTTTAATGCTTTAAAAGCAATTCTATTAATTCCTACACTTATAGGAATTGTAAATTTTTGATAGTTCTGTCTTAAGGTAATATTTGTAATTATAGGAATACCATTTATCAAAATGGTAACCTTATCACCATCAGGATATTGAAAATCTCTGCAAATAATAGTTACATATTTTGAATCTGTTCTAAAACTCCCTAAATCTTGATCTATTTTTGGATATTGATATCTACCATTTATTTTTTTGTATGCTTTTAAAACACGCTCTTCATTTATTTTTGCGAGGCTAATAATTCCTTTATTTTTTAAATTTGCATCTTTCTGTGCTTGTGATTTTGTTTTTTGAGAATTGTTATACGCATTTTTAAACCCTTTTGTAGCATCAAAATTTAAAGAACCTTGTTTTTTAGTAGGTGTAATTTTGGCTTTTATAGAAATCTTTTTTTTTGCACCAATTTTATCCTCTTGAGAATGTATTGATTGAGCAGCAATAAGCAAAAAGCTTAAAACAAAAAAGAGTTGTTTTTTAAAATTCATAAAAGAAAAATATAATTTCTTGATTGCAAATATAATACCGTAAAATTTAAGTTTTGTTTTAGTTCTGTTAAAATTGATTTATTTAATTGGAAAATTAAAATAGGTTTTTGAAAAAGGCTCGTTTTTTAATGTAAAATGCCACCATTCAAATTTATAAGGTTTAAACCCATTTGACATCATTAAATTTCTAAGTAATAATCTATTTGCTTTTTGTTTTGTAGTTACATTTTTGTGTAAAACATGCGATTTATTTCCGAAGAAATCATACATACTTCCCATGTCTAATTCTCTTCCTGTTGTAATATCTATAATGGTTAAATCTACAGTGCTTCCTCTTGTATGACCAGATTTTGAAGCAATATATCCTAATTTAAATAATTGATTTTTTGAAACACTCGGATAGTATTTTTTTTTCATTAAAGTATCATTTAGCATTTTTGCCCAACGCACAAAATGATCTACCGCTTGCTGAGGTCTATACCCATCAAATATTTTAAGACTTAGGTTAAATTGTGCTAACTTTTGTTGTACATTTTTTAAAGCGATTGCGGTAGGTTTAGAAATAATAATAGTTGCTTTTTTATATCCATCAATTGGTTTTCCTATAAAATTATTGTGAGAAAAATATCTCATTTCTGATTTAATACTTGCATCAATATTAGATAAATACACAAATCCTTTAGGTAAATTTTGTCCGTAAAAAGAAATTGAAAAGCAAAAGAGTAGTAGAAGGAGCATTTTTTTTTTCATAATCATAAAAGTACTAAAAAAAGTAAAAGCCATATTATAAAATAATATGACTTTTACAAAGTAAACTAATAAAACCAAGTATTAGTACTATAAGTAAGTTTGAAGAATTCTTACCATAGATTTTAAATACGTTAATGCAGGCTAATTACTTTTGTAATTTTCCAGTTATTTTTTTCTTTTTTCCAAACCATAATAAACTTACTAGGAACAGATTTTGCGTTGGGCTCTTCTTTGTTATAGAATTTATGATAACCAATTTCTATTGCTCCATAATTTTTAATGGGATAAACTTCTATGCTTCCTTTTATTAATGTTCGTGTAACTTTATTGCAAATATTTTCTTTTAAAGATTTTAAAAGCTCTTTCTTATCTGTTAATAAACCACCTTTGTCATGAAAAAACTCAATATTTTCATTATATAAATCTGTTTGAGTTTCCATGTCGCACGTATTATAAGCGTTAAAATATTTTGCGTCCATTTTTACAATTTGATTATGTAAATCTATATTTGATGGTTTGTATTTCGGAATTTCATTTACTTGTCCAACAGCGAAAAAAGACATTAATAAAGCCAAAATAAATAAGAAAAACTTAATCATGATTGCAATTGTTTTTTTTGATTATTTCTTTTAGTTTGATGAAATACTACCACCAGAAGATTTCTTTTTATCTACATTTTTCGGATTTCCTCTATAGTCAATATCGCCACCGCTACTTGCTTTTGCTGTTAGAGATTCAGTAGCATGCACATCAATATCTGCACCGCTACTTACTTTTACAGTTGCATTTTTACTTTCTAAACCATAAGCTCTAATTGATGCACCACTAGATGCTTTTGCAGTGTAATAATTTGCAGTTCCTTTTATTCGTAAATCTGCTCCACTAGAAGAACTAGAATTTACTGTATCTGCATTTACATCAATTCTTGCATCTGCACCGCTACTAACATGTGCCTCAAAAATGTCTGCTTTTATTGTGTTTTCTGTAACAACATCGCTACCGCTTGTTGCTTTAATAGCATTAATGTTTGGTGCAGAAAGATATATTTTTTTAGATTTTGCTCTTCTAATATTTCTTTTTGATGATATTTTTAAAACGCCATTTTTAACTTCTGTTCTTATCAATTTGTGTAGATTTTCATCAGCTTTTACAACTAAAGATAAATTATCGTCCTGTGTGATATACAACTGAATTCCTTGACCAACTTCTATTTTTGTAAAGTCGTCATTTATTTTACGAGTTTCTGTAATTACATTTCTATTTCCTGTAACCGAACTAATTCCTTCTATCATACAAGATGTAGAAACGGTTGCTATAAAAAGAAGTGCGAATGTTTTGGTGATGATTGATTTCATGGTTTTTTGTTTTAAGATTCAAATGTCTTTATATAGACGCTTTATAACTAATTTAGGTTACTCAATTGTTGATTTTTATTGATGAATTGTTATTCTTCAGTTTCGTTTTCTAATTCTTTTAACTCTTTGCTGTCTAATCCTTCTTCTGTCATTACAAAATAATGATTCACCATTTTTTTATCATAGGTATTTGTTGTATTGTCTATGTTTTTTAAATAATTTTTTGTTGTTCGGTCAAAATAAATAGTTACATCATTGGGTATAAATAGTTTTATATAAACATCTTCATCTTTAAAAGCGTTTTTAAATTCGCTAATAAAATAGGCATCTAATAAGATTTCATTGTCTTCAATTTTATAATTGTATTGAATACTTTCAGCATTTTTAGTTGCTTTTAACTTGTTTCTTCCTTCAGAATATTTTCTAATTTGTAAATACGCTTTATCAGAATTACTTTTTTCTACATCAATAAAAACATCGGTTGATGATAATTTCTTTTCGTCATCTAGATAAATAACTTCTACATTATTGTTGCTAAAATTATTATGCTGAAAATAAAGGTCATCATTCTTTACCATTTTTAAAGTTAGCGTATCGTTTGCTACTGTACTTAAATTAATTGTTTCAATTTTATTTCCGTTTGATGCTCTAGTAGTACCATATTCAATTCCTGTAAAAACCAATGTTAAAACTGCGGCTAACCAAATACCAAATAAGGTTAATGAAGTTGTTTTGCTAAACTGTTTTACGTTGCTAGATAAGATGCGTAATCCTAATACAAATAAGATTAAAAATGGAATTCCAACTACTAAAAATGTGGCAACTGTTAATAACCAATGAGGCACCATTGAATCATAGAAAAATGGTGGATACATAACAAAATCATTGTCAATTCCAATTATTTCTAAACTACCGATAGAAAATGCTCCAATAATTAATGAGATTAAAGTGATTGCGGCAACAAACATTAGAATCACTCCAATAAACTTACCAATAACTTTAAATATTGTAAGAATTATTGTGCCTAAAGTGTCTAAAAAATCTTGAAAACCAGATGTTGCCTTTTTGCTCCCTTTTTTAAACCCTTGGTTTACTTTTTGAGTAATATCATTTGCTCCATCTTTAATTTTTTCAGAAACTTCGCTTGCGCTATTTTTTATGGTTTCTGAAACATTTGTAAATTCTTCACGAATTTTTTTTTCAATGTTATCAATATTTACAGCTTCGCCTTCCATTTGTAATTTCTCTGCAGTTGTTGCTGCTTCAGGGATTACAATCCAAAGAATAATATAAGTTACAATACTAAATCCACTAAAAGCTAATAAGATAAATGCCAAACGAATCCAAACAGTATCTACATTAAAATAATGTGCAATTCCTGATGCAACACCACCTAAAAACTTGTCGTCTCCGTCTCTAAATAGTTTTTTGCCAGAAGAAGAAGTTCTTCTTCTTTGATAGTTGTAATCTTCTTTTGCATAGCCTTCTTCTGCATCTGCATAATCTTCTGGTTGTCCCATGATCTTGATCACTTCATCAATATCACTTTCGTTTACAACTTGACGCGCATCAGTAATTTTTTCTGATAACAATTCGCTAATACGAGCTTCGATATCTGAAATAATTTCGTTTTTTCCTTGAGGATCATCGCTTAAAGATCTAGAAATAGAATCTAAATATCTTTTTAACTTTTGAAAAGCAATTTCATCTATATGGAAAAAGAATCCTCCTAAATTTATGTTTATTGTCTTATTCATTACTTTGTTTTTTTACTTGTTATTTGGTTTACAGCTGTTACTAGGTTTCCCCAGGTTTTATCTAATTCTTTAGAAAACATGGTTCCGTTTTCTGTTAATACATAATACTTTCTCGGTGGTCCGGAAGTCGATTCTTCCCAACGATAAGTTAATAATCCTGCGTTTTTTAATCGAGTTAGTAGCGGATATATAGTTCCTTCTACTACAATCATTTCTGCACTTTTTAATGTTTCTAAGATTTCAGAAGTATATGCATCACCATGTTTTAATATGGATAAGATGCAGAATTCTAAAACCCCTTTTCGCATTTGTGCTTTTGTATTTTCTATCTTCATATAAAGAGTTTTATACGTGTTATTTAATAAATTTTATAGTAAAAGGATATTTGTAATTCTCACCTTCTTTAGATTTTAATGCAGCAATAATGATTAATGCAATTTTAATAAATCCAATTAATGTAATTATTGATGCCATTCCAAAGATTCCAAATAAACCCCCGTTGCTCCAATCCCAATGAAAATTATTATAATCATTCATGTGTCTTAAAAAAGAACCTAAAGCAAAAGGAACAATTGATATTCCTAAAATGAAAATATAGAGAGCATAACTAATATTAAAATTTACAGCTTCCTTTCCTTGTTCATCTAAAAACTTACTTCTATCTTTCATTGTTTGCCATAATACTAATGGAACAATAATGCTTCCAAATGGAATTATAAATCCAGAAAAAGCCGAAATATGGATTAAGAATGCGTTTGTGTTTTCGTTATTTTTATTCATGTTATAATTTTTATATACTACTTGACTATGCAAATATATGTATAAAAAAAGGTACTATGCAAAACAAAGTACTATATTTTTTAAAACTTTAACATTTTATTTTTTTTATTTATTGATAAATATTTCTTACATTGCCTATTAATAAAGGGTTTTTCGACGTTTTAATGTAAACTAAAAAAAATCAATTATTTTTTATTTTTATTTTTTTATTTTCTAAAAATTCATCAAAACATGAAAATTACACCACGTAAAATCAATATTTATATGTTATTTAAATTGCCTTCTGCATTTTTTTGTGGTGTTAGAGTTGTATCAATTTCTGATAAAGAGGCAGTTGTAAAAGTGAAACATAGATGGATCAATCAAAACCCATTTAAATCTTTGTATTGGGCAGTTCAAGGAATGGCTTCTGAATTTGCTAGTGGAATTCTTGTAATACAAGAAATAAAGAAATCAAACAGAAAAATATCGATGTTGGTTACGCATCAAGAAGGGCGTTTTACAAAAAAAGCCACAGGGAAAATTATCTTTAAATGTGTAGATGGAAGCTTAATTAAACAAGCAATTGAGAAATCAATTGAAACAGGCGAAGGGCAAGTTATTCATTTAAAAATAGACGGAGTTGATGCTTCTGGAGATGTAGTTTCAAAGTTTGTATATGAATGGAGTATTAAAGTAAAACAGTGAACAGTTTTTAGTAAACAGTAAGAAGTTGCAGTTTTCTGTTAATACTTCTTAGTTAGTGTTTATTAAGATTGTCAGTTCGAGTGTCACGCTTTTGAGCGTGATGTATCGAGAACATTATTAATGTTACAATCAATTTAAAAAGATAATATTTTTGTAACAAAATTCAATTAGTTATCTCTAATAGTTTGCAAGAAAGTTGTAAAGGGACAAAGTTAATTAATCTGATATTTTATTTCAAATGCTCAAATAATCTAACAATCCAATAGTCTAAGAATCTAACAATCTAACAATCTAACAATCTAAAATATGAACGCACACGAAATAGATTACAACATCTTTGGAGAAGAGATGCAATATGTAGAAATAGAATTAGATCCACAAGAAAGTGTTGTGGCAGAATCTGGTAGTTTTATGATGATGAATGATGGCGTTACTATGAATACCATTTTTGGAGACGGAACCAACCAAGATAAAGGAATTTTAGGAAAACTATTTTCTGCTGGTAAACGATTGTTAACCGGAGAAAGTTTGTTTATGACGGTTTTTACAAATTCGGGTTTTGGTAAAAAACAGGTTTCTTTTGCTTCTCCATATCCAGGAAAAATAATTCCGATTGATTTAACGGAATTTGGCGGAAAATTTATTTGTCAGAAAGATGCATTTTTATGTGCAGCACAAGGCGTTTCTATCGGAATTGAGTTTTCTAAAAAATTAGGTAGAGGTTTGTTTGGTGGTGAAGGTTTTATCATGCAAAAATTAGAAGGAGACGGTATGGGATTTGTACATGCTGGTGGAACAATGTCTAAAAAAGTATTGCAACGCGGAGAAATTTTACGTGTAGATACTGGTTGTATTGTTGGTTTTACACAAACGGTTGATTATGACATAGAATTTGTAGGCGGAATTAAAAACTCAATTTTTGGTGGAGAAGGATTGTTTTTTGCAAAATTACAAGGTCCAGGAACGGTTTATATTCAGTCTTTGCCATTTAGTAGATTGGCTGGGAGAGTTTTGGCAATGGCGCCACAAACAGGAAAAGGTGATAGAGGAGAAGGAAGTATTTTAGGAGGAATAGGAAATTTACTAGACGGCGATAACCGATTTTAAAAGAATCTAATTATTTAGTTTTTATTGGAATCCATATTTCTTCTTCAGAATTTGGATCGGCATTTTTATAGTTTTCTCCCAAGATTTCAAAGTGAGGTTTATCATCTAAAAAGTAATCAGAATTTGGAATCCAAGTTCCATAAATATATTGGAAAATACTTGTATCTGCACCAGAACCTTTATGATTAAAAACAGCATAAAGACCATCAGTTAAAAGAAAAATTTCCATTCCGTTAGGAACAAAATCAAAATCAGAAACTTCTGTTAATGCCCACTTTTCGAATGTAGTATTCGGATTAAAAGATTGAAAATGTGTTGGATTATAAACTTGTAAACTTAACAAATCGTTTGATACATTATTGGTGATTTCTCTGCGTCTTTGCATAAAATTTTTCCAAAGTTCGCCAGTTTTATTATCAACTAAAGACATTGTTGTGTGCAAACCAATCAATTTCTTTTCAGATAATTTTTCAATTCTAGGTTTCATTTCCTTTTAAATAGTTTTTACAAAATCTAAAAAAACTTTTTTATGCAATTCCAAATCTATGTTCGGAGAAAGCGCTGTACGGATAATATAATCTTTATCGCCTTCTTTTGTAGTTCCTTGAGTTGAGGTTGCAGGAATTGTCCAATAACAACCTTTTAACTGACCATAACTCACGCAATACTTGCTTTCGTTAGGAATCTCAGCAATCATTAAATTAATTAATTGAAGATTCAATGCTCTTTTATATGTTTCTTTTTCTTCAACAGTAGTTCCTTTTGTTGGAAGATCTAATGAAAACACAGAAGGCGTAAATCCTTGTGCGGCGAGTTCTTCTGAGACAAAATTGATTTTTGCTTCTGGTAACGTTTCTGTGATAAAGTTTACAAATTCTCGTGTGTTTTTATACGCATCGCTAATTCGTTGCTTCATCGTTGGCATTTGTGTTGCTAAAATTTCATATTGAAGATTGGTAGCTTCATTATCACACAAAGTTAAATGCACTTCAATTTTATCTAGCAACGCAGTTGTTTTTGTATTTCCGATTACATAACCAGCAGTACATTTTCCGCCACTCGGAAATTTAGATCCACTTGCATATGAAATAGTTCTAACGGTTGATAGTATTTCTCCTTCTCCTAAAAAATGTACATTCGGACAAAATGTTTGGTCTAAAATAAAAACCGGATCAACCGCAATGTTGCCATTTGCAGTTGTGCGTTTTTCACTCAAAACATTTTTTAATTGGATTAAATCCGGAACTTCAACTCTTGGATTTGTAGGAATTTCTGCAATAATATAAGGAACAGCATCTTCATTAGCTATTTTAGTTAAAACTGCATCAATACTTTGTACCATGTCGTTTTCTCCATCAACTGGTAAATCCACCACTTCTACATTTTTTAAACAAGCAGCAACACGTCTTGCTTGGTCGTTTGTGCCTCCGTAACAATTTGGCGGAACAATAAATTTAATCTCTTTTCCTTTATTATTTTCTAAGGCATCATCAATTAAACCCATCATAATTGCGTACTGAACAGACAATCCGCTTGAGCCAACCAATGCTTTTGTGTTAGAACCTGTGATGCTTTTTATAGTATCTGTAACACGTTTTTTATTCGTTGCTACATCGCTATTTTGAATGTCAATTGCAGTATTTTCTGTTAATGATTTTAATGCAACCAAAGAATTTGCTGGTGTCATCGCAATGGTTTCTCTTCTTCGTACATGTTGAATTTCTGAAATGTAATTCTCATTTCCTTCCCCATTTACCAATAAAATACTTCCTAATCCGCTGTATAAATTGATGTAAAAATCGATGTGTTGAGAAAGTGTTGTTGTTGAAATTTGATTTTGTTCAGAAATAAAAATGACGCTTCCATCAAACGCAGAAATTTCAGATTCATTTTCAATTTTCTTCAATTCAAATAGATAACCATACACGCTTTTTATAATGTCTGCATCAAAAGTTGTTGGCAGTTTGTCTGTGTAAACAATCTGCGTTTTTTTATTTTCTAACAAGTTTTTTCTTAGAATTGCCAAAACAGGAACCGTTTGCGAAGAAAAACTAATCACACTTTCAGATGTTAACTGATGCAAATTAGCAATTGTCCATTCTAGCACACAAGATAATGGATGTCCTAATCGAATGTAGTCGTACGCAGTTGGTAACTTACTAAGCGCAGAAGACGAAGTATTATTGTTGTTAAACAAGGTTTCAAACTGATCTAAAAACTGCGTTTTCGCCAATTTTTCATTATAAATATCTAGTTGATGTGTTGTTAGGTTTAGCCAATCTGTTGGCATATTTTCTAAAACATCTTTTATATAATTGATCCTTTTAGTTTCTTCCATAATGCTGTCTTAATATCGGACGGCAATTTACATTAAATCTTATTGCTTTAAAAGTGTTGTAGGATGTTTTATGTGTGCAGAAAATATTTTATTTGGTCTTTTATTTCTAAATGGGTTCTCCAAAAGTTAACAGATTGCTATCTGGGTCTAGAATCGAAAATTCTTTTTGCCCCCAAGGCTTTGTTTCTAGCAAACCGTTTGGGTGAATCCTCGTTTTATGATCTAATAATGTTTGATAAAAATTCTCAATATTGTCTGTTCTAATATATACTTGACCATAATTTTCTTTTGGGTTTAACTCCTTAAATTCAAAAAAGTGCAATTGAATTTGATCTTTTTCTATCATTAAATAATAGTCATAGGCTGTAGTTCCAAATTCTTTAAAACCTAATTGTTGGATATAAAAATCTCTCGTAACTTTTTTGTTGCGCATTGGTAATTTTGGGTTGATGGATGTTAGCATAATCTTTTATTCAAACGATATGTTAATCTCAGAATACAATTCTAATAGTTCAGGTAAGGTTTTCACTTCAATATTCAGAATTTTACTAATCGCTGGTAACTTTTTGAAAGCTTTATTATCATTGCTTCCTTCTGTTTCCTCAGTTACAAGAATTGTTTTTTCAAATGAGTTTTTACTTATTTGAGTTAATAAATAAATAATCATTCGTGCGTCTGCTGAATCTAAAAACTCTTTTTTTTGCTGTTCAAATTGAGCACTATTTAATCTTTTTGCATTAGTTGTAGTAAAATTGTTGTCAACAAGATTATAAAATTTTGCAGGTGATGGAGGGATTAAGTTTTCTGTTTTAAAAGGAATTTTATGAGTTTTTAAAAAGTCTTTATCAATTAAGAAATCTAATTTTTTTATAACCAATTTTCCAGAAACAAATTTACATTCGTTTAATACCTCATCAATAACCACAATGTTATGATTTTGTATTTCTTTTTTAATAAAATTAAAAAGTTTATTGTTTTGGTCAAATGGTAAGTAGTAACGAACCAAGGACAATAAAGAACTTGTATCTATTACTACTATCATTGAATAAATTTGTCTAATTTTTCAGGCTTAATATTCAGTTTTTTACAAACGTCATATTCGTTTATAATGCCTTCATAAAATGCAGCTTGAATTGTAGATATAAATAATGGTGAAGAAATTGGTTGTGCAACTGAAGCTCTTATTTTTATACCTTTCTCTTTTTGTAACTCCTTTTCTCTATCTTTTTCTTCTTGAAATTTCTTGAATTGTTCTTCAAAGTCATTTCTGACTTTATTATAGTTAGATTGACTAATTTGATTTTTAAATAATAACCTTGTAAATAAAGCAATTTGACTCAAATGAGTGTTTTCTGAAACCGTTTTTATTAAATCAAAATGGTAATCATTTGAAGGTTTTGCCGGTTCAATATTTTTAAGCATTTCTCCATATCTTCCAACTAAAAAATAATACGCAAAATCATTACACCATCTTTCGATAGTAGATAAATGCCTATCAGCAATTACATTATAATCAAGTAATTCAATTTCTTCTTTGTCGAGTAAAAAGTGCCCTAATTCGTGAGCTAAAGTGAATATTTCTCGTCTAAAAGATTGGTGTCTTTTTAATACAATAACATTTGGTTTAAGAAAAAATCCATCAATATTGGCTTTCTCTTTTCTATTGTGAGTTTCAACAAATTCAAAAACTAAAATGTTGCTTTCTGCTAATTTTGAAATTAGTGCTTTAAGAAAATCTCTGCGTTTTGATGTGAAATTTGGGTAAAGAATTTGCCTAAATTCATTTGCTACTTTTTCTGGATTATCATTTATGCTGAATTTTGGAATTTTTCTTTTTATATCCAATTCTGCTAATTTAGAAATAGCAGTAATAGATATTTTCAATTCCTCAAATTGGCTAACTATTTTTTTTGCTCTGAAATTTAAGTCAGTCCCAAAACTTTCCTTTCTAAAGAAAACACTTGCTTCTTTAGAGTTTTCAGGTGCTTTTGGGTCTAAATAATAATGAATTCCCTTTTCAAAAAGTTTATCAATTCTTTTTAAATGTCCAATTTCTATTCTTCTTGAAAAGATATCTTTTTCAGTTATAGATATTTTTAAACCCTCACTAATTTTTAGTAAAAAATCAGATACTGAAAGCTTGTACATTTTCAGTAAGTGTTTTAAGCGAGATATGTTATGTTCTACTTTCAAGAATTTTTTTATTTTAAGAAGTCAAAGGTACAAATTTAGTTTTGTTGCTTAGTTTGTAGTAAATTCGTTTCATATTTTATTAAGCTTTCCTATTCTACTTTCCGAGATACAATAAGTTATAAGTTTAGTTTACAATTTTTAATAAAGATACTAAAAATTGTAAACCCATTTAGTTGTTATTCTCTAGCTGCTTTAAACTCGCTACCATCGTACCATTTCGGGAAATAGTCTTCGTTTGCTAATTTACTTCCTACATTAAAAAAGAGTTGTAAATCTAATTGTACGCCACTTAATTCTGTGGTTGCATTGTATTCATCAGAAGGTTGGTGGTATTTGTTTTTTCTATAAGAATCGTTGTAGGCTTTTATTTCTTCAATACTTTTTTCAAATCCTTCATAAGAACCACTTGCGTACAAAGCAGGAATTCCGATTTTTGCAAAATTAAAATGATCTGATCTAAAGAAATAACCTTTCTCTGCCACAGGATCTGGAATAATATATCTGTTTTGTTTTAACGCAGCTTCTTTAGCGTATTCGTCCATTTCAGATTGTCCAAAACCAGTAATCGTTAAATCTTTCATTTTCCCTGGACTATCTAGTGCATCAATATTAATATTTGCCACAGATTTCTTTGGATTAAAAATTGGATACGCTACATAATAAGCAGAACCTAACAATCCTTGTTCTTCTCCTGTAACCGCTAAAAACACAATAGAACGTTTTGGTGCTTTTCCTTTTTTAAAGGCTTCTGCAATTGCTAATAAACCTGCCGTTCCAGACGCGTTATCAACAGCGCCGTTGTAAATAGAATCGCCATCAATCGGTTTTCCAATTCCAAAATGATCCCAATGCGCAGAGTAAATAATATATTCATCTTTCCTGTCGGTTCCCGGAATCATGGCAACCACATTTTTAGAAACGTCTTTTTTTATGTTGTTTTTAATATCAACCGAAACATTTACAGCTAACAAAACTGGTTTAAACCCTTTTTTTCTAGCTATTTTTTTGTAATCTTTTCCTTTCATGGCTGATGCATCAAACATTTTTGTTGCACTTTCCCCACTAACCCAAGATTCAACATTAAGTTGCGGAGCATCACTTTCTATAATCAATCGAGCACCGCTCCAACCAGATTCAATTACATTCCAACCATAAGAAGCAGGTTCTGTATCGTGAATGATAATTAATCCTGTTGCGCCTTGTCTTGCTGCTTCTTCGTATTTGTACGTCCAACGACCATAATAGGTCATTTCGTTTCCTTTAAATAAAGTAGAATCTCCAGATTTAAAACCAGGATCATTAATTAAAACAACCGCAGTTTTTCCTTTCCAATCGATGCCTTCATAATCGTTCCAACCATATTCTGGAGCTACGATTCCGTAACCTGCAAAAACAAGTTCTGAGTTTTTAAGACTCACGTTTTCTTCAACTTTATTGGTTGTTGCCACAAAGTCTTTTAATGCTTTTAAATTGAATTTTCCTTTTTTGCCAGAAATTACCATATTTTCTGATGGAGTTCCAGTAATTTCTACCATCGGAACATCTTGATAAAAACTATCGCCATTTCCTGGTAGAAGTCCTAGTTTTTCAAACTCATCTTTTAAGTAATTTACGGTAATTACTTCTCCTTTTGTAAAAGGTTTTCTTCCCATAAAATCATCGGAAGCCAAGCGTTCAATATGTTTTCCGATGGTTGTTTGGTTTACTTCAACTGCTTCTTTAGTGTCACTTTCGCAACTTGTAAATATGACAACTACTGTTGCTAATATTTTTAAGTAATTTTTCATGAATGCTGTTTTATTAAATTAATGTCAATTAGGTTTTGGTTTTTTTACACTTATCGATTACTTTTTGAGCAAGTTAATCGTTTTAATTTAATCAACCAATTTTCTTATTCTTGATTCTGCTTTATGTGTCGAGATGTTTTTAAACTAAATTATCAAACAAATAAAAGTACTAAAAAAGCCGCTACAATGGTAGCGGCTTCGAATATTTTATAAAAATAGAAACTATTTTTTAGTTTCTGATTTTTTAATATCAGCAACAAATTTTTCTAATTTTTTACCATATAAAGAGTTTTTAACTTCTGGTGTTAACGATTTATAAATGGTATCTAACCATTTTACATTTGCGTTTACTAATTCTGTTAATGCGATATAAGGAGAAACATTTGTTTCTTTGTTATTTAAGGCAAAATTTACAGTAACCATATAACGTTTTCTTAATAAGTTTTCATACTCTTTTTGAATGATTGCTAAAGAATCTTTATTATTCGATTTTTGTACGTAAAATTTACGTTGAATTAAATCTAAATTTTGGTTATTAAAACGTCTAGATATTTTTGTGTAATCATTTAAAATATCTTGATTTTTAGAACCTGTAATTACTGGATTTATTCCAAATTTTGAAACATCATCGGTAATATTAATAATTCCTTTATCAGCAAAAAAGGTAATGTATTTGTTGGTGGTATTTCCATCAAAAGTTACATAATACATTTCTGGTTCTTCAATATTTGCAGTCAATGTAAATTGATCACTTCCTAAAACAGCAACAGAATCTATTGTTTTTAAAAGAGTGTCATTTTCTATTTTTTGTAAATACAACGTTCCTTTTTTTAATCCTTTTATTTGACCATTTACAATCATGTTTCCTTCTTTCTTAGAAGAACAAGAAGCAATTAGTAGTACAAAACCTAAAACAAGTAATTTTTTCATCTGTAAAGTATAATTTTTGCGTTTGCAAATATGCGTATTTCTATGATACTTTTGATGCTAATTCTAGTAAAATTGTAGAGACAATGGCGCCGATTGTTCCGATGGCATATCCAAATACAGCTAATAAAACGCCAACTGTTGCTAATGATGGATGAAAGGCTTGTGCAACAATAGGAGCAGAGGCTGCACCACCAACGTTTGCTTGACTACCAACCGCTAAAAAGAAATACGGAGCTTTAATTATTTTAGCAACTAAAATCAGTAATCCTGCATGAATAGTCATCCAAACAGCCCCAATTGCAATTAAACCTAAGTTATCAAAAATCATTAATAAGTCCATTTTCATTCCAATAGTTGCTACTAATACATAAATAAAAACACTACCTAATTTACTAGCTCCAGCACCTTCATAATTCCGTGCTTTTGTGTATGATAAAATAAGTGCTACAAGTGTAGAAATACTAATCAACCAGAAAAATTGAGAATCTAAAAATGTAAACATATTTTTAATGGTTTGAGATTCTATTGTGGCTATTAAACCACCAAAAAATTGACTTAAATATTTAGATGAGAAATGCCCAAAACCAACAGTGCCAAAAGCAATTGAAAGCATAATCATTAAATCTGTTAACGAGGGATTTCTCTTTACTTTTTGAGTAAATTTTGTTACTGTATCTTTTAAATTTTCAATAGCAGAAGTATCTGCTTTTAACCATTTATTTATTTTGTCTTTTTTACCAATTCCAATTAATAAAATAGCCATCCAAACATTAGCAATAACAATATCGACAAAAACCATTCCGCCATATTTTGCAGGATTATATTGATAAATTTCTAACATAGCTGTTTGGTTTGCACCGCCACCAATCCAACTTCCTGCCAAGGTAGAAAGGCCTCTCCAAACAGCATCAAAACCTGCGCCACCAACAGTTTCTGGAGAAAAAATTGATATTAATAATATAGCAATTGGACCACCAATAATAATACCAACAGTTCCTGTAAAAAACATTATTAATGCTTTTGAACCTAAATTAAAAATTGCTTTTAAATCGATACTTAATGTCATTAATACCAAAGCAGCTGGTAATAAAAATCGACTAGAAACATAATACAAACTCGAGCTATGTTTTACCGTTTCTCCAATGTTATTTGTAGTTTCCCATTCAGGAGCAATAATGCCAAGAGTTGTAAATATTGCTGGGACAAAATATGCCATAAACAATCCTGGAACTATTTTGTAAAATTTATGCCAAAACCCAGATTTTATATTTTCTGTGTAAAAGACAAATCCTAAACTAATCATTAAAACACCAAAAACAATGGCGTCATTTGTAAAAATTGGTTCTATCATTATTTACTTTTTTTAATAAAATTTGTATTAAGAATAACACCTAATTGTAATCTTTTTAGTGTTGCATTTGGTAGTTTTATTTGAAAATATCCTGTTTTTAATTTAATATTTTTATTTAGTTTGTATAGAAAACCTGCTCCTGTCCAATTTTGAGCAAATGTTTCAGGTCTGTTTAAGTTTAGAAATATTTCATTAAAAACATACGCACTAAATTTTTCTGAAAGAGGATAACTAACATTTAAATTATAACGCAACCAATTTTGAAACTGATTTATTATTATATTTTTATGAATAAAACGTTGTTCTAATCTAAAACGATGTTTTGCGGTAAATTTACCCCAAATAGATTTTAAATTTAAGTCTTCATAAAAACGATATTCGTATAAATTTCTAGAAGAAATATCGTATTCTGTATCTGCAGTAGAATAACTTAATCCTAAAGTAAGATTGGTTTTTGGGTTAAAAGCATAATTAACGCCTAATCTATAAATTTCTTGTTGAAACTGGCTAGTAACTTCGTAATATCTAAAATGAGCCATGGTTTTTAACGAATACTTTTCTGATAATTGATGAGAACCATTATACATATACCAAGTTCCTAATTTATTTTCAGGAGAATTTTGAGCTTGCATTTTAAAGCATAAAAAAGTGAAGCAAAAAAAAATGCAAATTTTATTCATAATTTATTAGTTTTTGCTAAAGTATTAAAATTATAGGCACAAAAAAAACGAAGCGGTTAAGCTTCGTTTTTTGGTTTAGTTTGCAGAAAAACTTTTCGTTTTCTTAAAGGGCGAAATTTGAATTGATTCAACATCGCTTTTGTATTTTTTCCAATCTGTGGTAAAGAAATTATTTGTTTTATTTAGCGCATCTTTTAATGCATCTTTAAAATTATTTACCTGTTCAGTTTCTGTTTTGGTTATTTTTCCAAATCGAGAACCTATAAATCTACCAGCAACTCCTAATCTTTGGTTTACTGTAATTTCTGGGCTTCTAGTAATTCCTTGTCTTTTGTCTATTTTTCCTAAATATAGAGCAATTAAATTATCAATTTTTTTCGTAATTTCTTTAGATGATTTTATCTGAGAAGCGTACTTTTTCTTATCTGTTTTAGATAGTTTGCTAGAAATTTCTTTTACCGAATTTTTACTTTCTATCAGTTGTTTTACAACCTCAGCAATTGTTTTGCTATTTGCTTCTAGTTGTTTACTCATTTTATAACGCGTAGATAGATCTGTTTTAGAATAGTTTAATCTAGGGTCAAATTCAACTTTGATATTTTGTTCAGAAACTTGGTTCCCAAAACTCATTTTAAGTTTGTAAGTTCCTGGAGTTACTCTAACTCCGCCTGGTTCTCTATTCGATTTTCTAATTCTTCTAGAAGCTCTTGCAACACCTTTTTCATCTAGGAACCAATACATTTTATGTACTCCGTTCTCTTTTGGAGTTTTTTGTTTTAAAGTTCTTATAAGTCGAGTTCCGTCAAAAATTTCTAGTTTAATAGAATCCCATTTAATGGTGTTTTTATCGGCAGCTTTTTTCTTTACATCCTTATTTTCTTTCTCTTTTTTTGGAGCATTTATATAAAATGAAATTGGAGCACCACGTCTTCTGTTTTCTCCTTGATATAAGGCATCTGCTCCAAATCTACTTCCTGTTGGTTGTAAAAAATTTGCTTGATATGCAATTGGAGGTTCAAACAATTGCAATTTTTTAGCAAAACTTTTGCTATTTGTTGCCAATGCTCTTAAAGGTTTAATATCATCTAAAACCCATGCGGCTCTACCAAAAGTTCCAATAACTAAATCGTGTTCTCTAGGTTGAATTACTAAATCTTTTACAGGAACAGTAGGGAAACCATTGGTCCATTTTGTCCATTTTTCTCCTGCATTTACAGAAATGTATAAACCATCATCAGTTCCTAAGAACAATAAATTTGGATTTTCTATATCTTCAAGAATACTTAACGTATAACTTTTTACATCATTTTCATCAACAATTCGTGTCCAAGTTTTACCGTAGTTTTTAGTTCTATAGGCATAAGGAGTGTAATTAAAACGACGATAATCGTTTGCAATTAATAGCGCTTCTCCTTTGTTTTTATTTGATGCTTTTATTTGGGCAATCCAACTTCCTTCAGGTAATCCTTTTAAATTTTTAGAAACATTGGTCCAAGTTGCACCACCATTCTTGGTTACTTGTACATTTCCGTCATCAGTACCAACCCAAAGCATATTTTTTTCTATTGGAGATGGTTCTATAACTAAAATTGTTGTGTGATTTTCTGCTCCGGTTGCATCCATACTTAAACCACCACTTTCTGCTTGTTTTTGTTTATTTGGATCGTTGGTTGTTAAATCTGGCGAAATTATGTTCCAAGTAATTCCTTTGTCTGTACTTTTATGTACAAACTGACTTCCAAAATAAACGGTAGCATTATTAAATGGATCTTGACCAATTCCGCTATTCCAATTAAAACGTAATTTTACTTTTGGATTTGGGTGTGTTGGTTTAATACTATAACTATATCCTGTATTTCTGTCGTATCTTACTACTGATCCTTGTTGGCTCATTGCGTATCCGTAGCGAGAATCGTCTTTGTCTGGTACAACGTCAAATCCATCACCAAAAGCTAGCTCTTGCCAATAAGAATTTCGAATTCCTTGTGCTTTCCAAACATACGCTGGTCCGCCCCAAGAACCGTTATCTTGCATTCCACCATATACATTATAAGGAAATTCATTATCTACATTGATATGGTAAAATTGTGCTACCGGAATGTTTCCAGCAAAGCGCCATGTTTTTCCATGATCGCGTGTAATGTTTAATCCTCCATCATTTCCATCAACCATAAAGTTTCCGTCTTTTGGATGAATCCACCACGCATGATGATCTGGATGCACACCATTATCTACACCATAAGCTGGCATTAATTGACGGAAGTTTTTCCCGCCATCATCAGAAACATTTATATACGTAAAAACAGAATATAATCTGTTTTCGTTCTGTGGATCTACATAAATTTCTGAATAATAAAAAGGACGATTTCCAATTCCTGGTTTGTTGTTTATCATTTTCCATTTAAAACCACCGTCTGTACTTTTATACAATGCATTCTTTTTTGATTCTACTAATGCGTAAACTGTATTTGGGTTACTTCTTGAAATAGCAACTCCAATTCTTCCAAGTTCTCCCTTAGGAAAACCTTCTTTATCAGTAATTTTTTTCCAGTTTTCTCCTCCGTCATATGTAATATACATTCCACTTCCTTCACCACCAGATTTAAAAAACCAAGGATCACGTTTGTGTTCCCACATGGCAGCAATTAGTTTGTTTGAATTTGATGGATCCATTACTAAATCTGCAGCTCCGGTTTTGTTATTGTTAAATAAAATTTGTTTCCAAGTTTTTCCTCCATCTGTAGTTTTATAAACGCCACGTTCTGGATGTTCTCCCCAGGGAGAACCAATTGCCGCCGCATACACAATATCTGGATTTGTAGGATCTATAACTACACGATGAATATGACGAGTTTTTTCTAATCCCATCGATTTCCAAGTTTTTCCTGCGTCTAATGATTTGTATATTCCGAATCCGCCGTTTAAACTATTTCTCGGATTTCCCTCTCCAGTTCCAACCCAAATTACACTTGGGTTTGATTGTTGAATTGCTACCGAACCTATTGAAGCAGTTGCTTCTTTTTCAAAGATTGGTTCCCATTTTATGCCACCAGAAGTAGATTTCCATAAACCGCCAGAAGCAGTTCCTGCATACATAATATTTGTGTTAGATTCTACAACGTCTATGGCTGTAACACGTCCGCTCATTCCACCAGGGCCAATGCTTCTTGGTTTCATCTCTTTTACTAAATCCATAGAGAATTCTTGAGAAAATAGTACAGTTGTTGCTAGTAGAAAAAGGATTGAGAATAATTTTTTCATGAGGTTATGATTAATTGATTAAGCTTGAAAGTTACAAATTATTTAAAAGAACTCACTCTTAAAAAAATGTTAACAAAAAAAGCGAGGAATTTTATTCCTCGCTTTTCTTTTTTGGTTCTCTTTTAGCTTCTTTTAAATTTTGCATGAGCATCCATTCAATCTGCCCATTGGTAGATCGAAACTCATCTGAAGCCCATTTTTCAATAGCTTTCATCATGTCTTCATTTATCCGCAGAGCGAACGCCTTCTTTTTTGCCATGGTTACTTTTTTATAAATGCAACGATAGTTGTAATTAATTTTTTTGATATTGGAAAATCTGCTGTATAATATGATTTCATATTGTCGGTATCTTTTTCAATGTTTTTTAAAACGTGATTCATGTTTTCGATAATCACTAACTCAGATGATGATTTTGCATTGTGTAATGCATCAGCATCTTCAACTTTTACTTGTAAATCTTTTGTTCCGTTGACAATTAAAACAGGAATTGTTAACTCTTTAATTTCTTCTGTAGGATTATAACTTGCCCACGATTTTAAAAAAGGAAGATTTGGTTTTGAAAAAATAGAAATTAATAATGGATTTACTTCTTTAATAGTTCCTGTTTCTTTTAATTCTTTAAAATGTGCTGCAGTTGCTTCTCCTAAAAGCGCATTTTGAGCTGTAATTTGTTTTACCATTGTTTTATCAATAGATTCTCCAGGTCCAGATAAAGAAATGTATTTATTTACATTTTTTGAAGCTAACATAGCAATTAAAGAACCTTGACTATGACCAACTAATATAATTTCTGAAAAACGAGTGTCCTTTTTAAAATGCAAAATTACTTTTTCTACATCAGTTACAAAATCGGTAAAAACAATTCCTTTTAAAAATTTAAAGTTTTTTGGATTCGATGTTCTTTTGTCAAAACTAAAAAAGGCAATATTATTGTTATTGATTTCGTCTCTAATTTGCTTGATGTAATTTGCTTTAACAATTGCTCCTTGATTTCCGTTTCTATCTACATTTCCAGAACCATGAACCCAAATTACTAATGGAGTTTTTGTATTGGTAAACGTTAAAGTTCCTGGTAATTCTATAGAATCATTTTGTATCAGAATTTCTTCTGATGTTATTTTTGATTGCCCGTAGGTAACAGATAAAATCAATAAGAATATATATAGAAATTTAGTTTTCATTTTTGTGTATTTTGTCTTCGTAAGTTTTTAAAACGGAATTTACATCGCTTAAAAGTTGCGTGCCAATTAAAATTTTCTTTCCAGTTTTGTATTCTAATTGAATTCCGATATCTCCAGAAACATTGTAGGCAACTCCTTTGCTTTTTCGCCAAAAGAAACCACCTTTTAATCCCCAGCCACCATATTCTGAAATGGCGTCGTAAGTTCTAGTTTTGGCAAATTTTAATTCTGACCAATCAATAGTTTTTGGTTTTAAATGAAAAGGAAAAAATTGATAGTGAATTCCTTTTTCGTCAATTCTTGTTTTTAATTTAAAAAAGAATAAAGGAGCAATTACAATAAGCATTAAAGAAGATGTTAAAAGTAATTCGTTAAGCGTCATCGTAGTATCTTCTTTAAAGTATTCTTTAAGCATCAAAGCAATTGGAGTAACTATACTTATTGCTAAAAGGATAATTAACCAACCTTGTGTAAACCGCTGTTCTTCTTTAAATATTCTCATTATCTATTTTTATCTCTTTCAAAAACAATACTAGACCAGTTTTGACCAATATCTTTAACTACCCATCCCTCTCTTGCATGTTGATTTAAAATGACTTCCATTTTTTCTCTCCTGTTTGTTATTCCTAATCGAGGTATTTCTACTTTATATTCTTTCATAATTTTTTATCTTTACATTCTTTCTTTTCTCCAAAATTGATTAATACTAACGCAGCATCAATTGCGATTGCTAATTTTCTTTTAGCTCATTACTATTTATTTGCTAAAATTAAAACTCCAAGGCTAATTGCAGCAATACTAATTGCAAAAATAACGAGTAGTGTTTTTTTGTTTTTAATTTGAAATCCTAACATAGACTTTCTTTTATTTATAAATTGAAATGATTAGTACTTGTAAGAAACTTATAATTAGAGCGAATAATTTTAATACAACTTGTATCATTTTATTGATTTAAAGTTCCGGTATTTAATACAGGAGAAGCATCTTTATCCCCACATAAAATAACCATTAAATTACTTACCATTGCTGCTTTACGTTCATCATCTAAATCTACAATTTGTTTTTTTCCTAATTCTTCTAAAGCCATTTCTACCATACTTACTGCTCCTTCAACAATTTTATGACGCGCAGCAACAATTGCTGTAGCTTGTTGTCTTTTTAACATAGCATTTGCAATTTCTTGTGCGTACGCTAAATAACCAATTCTTGCTTCTAACACTTCAATACCTGCAATAGATAAACGTTCTTCTATTTCTTTTTCTAAAGCTTCACTTACTTCATTTACACTAGAGCGTAATGTAATATCTTCTTTTGTGCCTTCATCTGCAAAATTGTCGTATGGATACATACTTGCTAATTTTCTAACAGCAGCATCCGTTTGTACTCTTACAAAGTTTTCATAATTATCAACATCAAAAGCAGCTTTATGAGTATCTGTTACTCGCCAAACTAAAATAGTGCTTATCATAATCGGATTTCCTAGTTTGTCGTTTACTTTTAAACGCTCGCTGTCAAAGTTACTGGCTCTTAAAGAAATGGTTCTTTTTTTGTACAACGGATTTGCCCAATACAAACCATTTGTTTTTACGGTTCCAATATATTTACCAAAAAGTAAAATGACTTTTGATGAATTTGGATTGACTAAAATAAATCCAAATGCACAAATGAAACCAACTACAGTTACTAAAATCCAAGCTGGATTTTCATATTTTATTGCAGTTACAATTCCTCCAATAAATAAGACTAATACTAATACGAACATTACATATCCGTTTGCGGGTTTTATACTTTTTTCGTTACTCATAATATGTTTGTTTTATAATGATATTGAAATGATATCACAAAGATATATGTTTTTTATTTATATTTCCAAATTTATCAAGTATTATTTTTATAAATTAGCCAAACGAAATTTATAAAACATAAAAATGAAAACGAACTTCTTATTTATATTGGCATTTGTATGTATTAGCAATTTTTCTTTTGCCGCAAATGGCGAAACAGAAATAGATTGGGGAAATACTGGTCATAGAGCAATTGGAGAAATTGCAACAAAGCATTTATCAAAAAGAGTGCAGCGAAAAATTAAAGAATTGTTAAACGGGCAAAGTTTAGCAATGGTTTCTACTTTTGCAGATGATATAAAGTCAGACAAAAAGTACAGAGATTTTTATACATGGCATTATGTAAATTTAAATGATGGTGACACGTATCAAACATCAACTAAAAATCCTAAAGGAGATTTAGTAACAGGAATAGAAAAAAGCAAACAAGTTCTGTTAGATAAAAATGCTTCTAAAGCTGATAAATCTTTTTACTTAAAAATGTTAGTACATTTAATAGGTGATTTACATCAGCCAATGCATGTTGGTAGAGTTAGTGATAGAGGAGGAAACGATTTTCAAGTAAATTGGTTTAATAGAGGAACAAATATGCATAGAGTTTGGGACAGTCAAATGATTGATAGTTTTAATATGACCTATACAGAATTGGCTTCTAATACATCTGTATTAAGTAAAGCTCAAATAAAAGAATTGCAAAAAGGTTCAGTTGTAGATTGGACAAATGAAACAAAAGGACTGGCTCAAATGGTGTATCATTCTGCAGAATCAGGCGAAAAATTAAGTTATCGTTATATGTACGATCATTTTAAAACAGTAAGAAGTCAATTACAAAAAGGCGGAATTAGGTTGGCAAAAGTGTTAACCGATATTTTTGGATAAAAAGAAATTGATAAAAATAAAAAGCGAGCTAATTTTAAATGTTAGCTCGCTTTTTTTTTATGCTTCTGATTTTGAATCTTTTGTAGTGTTTGTCTTTTTTATCATAGAAACTAAAATACCAACCAATACACCAAAAGAAAAACTTCCTAAAATGATTAGAATCCGAGAAACAGAAATTTTCCAAAAAAGAAAATCTACATCCGTAATTTCTGAGTTTTGTAAAGAGAAAATAACAATAATCAATACAAAAAAAAGTGAAACAATCGTTTTGGTTTTCATAATTTTAAGTTTTAGTTATTTAAAGATACTTAAATTATTCGGTAACTTTTAATCTTGCTTGCGCTGTAATTCCGATTTCAGAATAGGTGTTGTTTAGGTATTTTAAATATCCTGTTATGGCAATCATCGCCGCATTGTCTGTGGTGTATTCAAATTTAGGAATATAAGTTGTCCATCCAAAATGTTTTTCTGCCAAGTGTAATCGTTTTCTAATTTCAGAATTTGCAGAAACGCCACCAGCAATTGCAATATGTTTGATGCCAGTTTGTTTTACAGCATTTTTTAATTTATCCATTAAAATTTCAACAATTGTATATTGTATAGATGCGCAAATATCTACCAAGTTTTCTTTGATAAAGTTTGGGTTTTCTTTTACTTGTTTCTGAATAAAATATAAAATAGCAGTTTTTAATCCACTAAAGCTAAAATTTAAATCACCTACTTTTGGTTTTGTAAATTTAAAAGCTTTTGGGTTTCCTTTTTTTGCATATTTGTCAATTAATGGTCCGCCAGGATATGGCAATCCTAAAATTTTTGCAGATTTATCAAAAGCCTCTCCAACTGCATCATCAATCGTTTCGCCTAAAATTTCCATTTCAAAATGATTGGTCACTTTTACAATTTGTGTATGTCCACCACTAATTGTTAAACAGATAAAAGGAAAAGGCGGAATTTTAGCAGTTGATTCTTCAATAAAATGTGCTAAAATATGTGCTTGCATATGGTTTACATCAATCAAGGGAATTTCTAAACCCAATGATAACGATTTTGCAAACGAAGTACCAACTAACAAAGAACCCATTAATCCTGGGCCACGCGTAAATGCAATTGCACTTAATTGTTTTTTATCAATATTTGCTTGTTTTAAAGCTTGTTGCACAACAGGAACAATATTTTGTTGATGTGCTCTAGAAGCAAGTTCTGGAACAACGCCACCGTATTTAGCGTGTATTTCTTGATTTGCCACAACATTACTCAATACTTTTCCGTTGTAAATTACAGAAGCACTAGTATCGTCACACGATGACTCTATCCCTAAAATATAAATTGATTTTTTGTTCAAAAAATGAAAAAATTTAAATTGTGTTGCAAAAATATTGATTCAAATTCAAAAGTTATCAAAATTTCAACTTTCTTTGTAAAAAATGGCAATATTTTTGATTAGAATCTACGAATTATTCCACTTTTAGATAAAAATTTGATTATTAAAAACAAGATTAAAATATTTGTAAGATTTTTAGGCTATGTGCTGCTATTCTTTTTTTTGATAAGTATTATTTTTTCAATCCCGGGAGTACAAACTAGATTAGCCAGATCTTTAACTAAAAATTTAAAGAAATCTTACAACACAAATATTGTAATTAAAAGAGTTGACTTGTCTTTTTTAGGATCGGTGAGATTAAAAGGGGTTGAGATTAGAGATCATCATAACGACACATTAATTTTTGTAAAAAAGCTAAGCACTTCTTTATTAAATGCAAAAAAAGTAATTGATAATAAAGTTAATTTAGGAAGTGTTTCTTTAGATGGAGTCGATTTTTACTTAAAAACATATAAAGGAGAAACAAATGATAATCTGTCAATTTTTGTTGAGAGTTTTGAAGACAGTTCACCAACAGATTCTTTAGTATCACCATTTTTACTGAGTAGCTCTAACGTGTATTTAAACAACTTAAATTTTAAGCTGATAGATGCAAACAAGAAAGATAGTTTACCATTTTTTGTTGAAAATGCCGGAGGTAGTTTAAGTGATTTTAAAATTCTTGGACCAGATGTTTCAGCTAAAATTAGAGGGTTGTATTTTGTTGAAAAAAATGGATTACAAATTACCAATTTAACAACAGATTTTACTTTTACAAAAACAAATATGCTGTTTAATAAAACAGTATTAGAAACAAAAACTTCTAAAATATATGCAGATATTTCTTTTTCATATAAAAGAGAAGAATTAAAATTTTTTAATGATAAGGTAAATATTAATGCAATATTTTCTAATAGCAGAGTTTCTTTAGAAGATTTGAGTAATTTTTATGGTGAGTTTGGAATAGATGATGTCTTAAACTTAAATGGAAATTTAGTTGGGACATTAAATAATTTTAAAGTTAAACAATTAGATATTAATTCTGACCAAGGAGTTATTATCAACGGAGATTTAAAATTTGTGAATGCAGTAAATTCTGAAAATGGATTTTCTTTTGATGGAGATTTGCAAAAAGTAACTGCAAATTATAAAGAGTTAAAAAGTATTTTACCAAACTTACTGGGTAAAACATTGCCAACCGAACTTAAAAGATTGGGAGATTTTACTTTAAAAGGTACAACGTTTATTGATAAAAATAAGTTAGATCTAAATGTTGTTATTTTTTCTAAAATAGGAACCACAAAAGCAGATTTAAAACTTACAAATATTGCCAATATAGATGAGGCAAACTACAAAGGAAATATAGAATTAATCAATTTTAATATTGGTACATTTTTTAATGAACCTCTTTTTGGAAAAATTACTTTAAACGGTGCTGTTAATGGAACAGGGTTTAGAATAGATAATGTTAATACAGGAATTATTGGTGTTATTAAAAACCTAAATTTTAATCAATATACTTATGAAAATTTAAATGTAAACGGACTTTTTCAAAACAAACTATTTAATGGAAACTTAAATATAAACGATGAGTTTTTAAAAATGAGGTTTAACGGTTTGGCCGATTTCTCATCAAAAGTAAATAAGTTTGATTTTACTGCAAATATTATAGATGCAGATTTGGTAAAAACCAACTTGTTTACAAGAGATAGCGTCTCTAAATTAAAAGGTGAATTACAATTTGATATTGTTGGTAATACTTTTGATGATATTTTAGGAATTACAACCTTTAATAACGTAGAATATACAAGCCCAAAACAAACCTATAATTTTAAAAAATTTGTAATAACATCTTCTGTTAAAGACAATATTAAAACCATAGATATTAATAAAAATTCTGACGCAAATGATATTGCACAAGGTTGGTTAAAAGGTAACTTTAGGTTTAGTGAGTTATTGCCAATTACACAAAATGCCCTTGGTAGTATTTACACAAATTATAACCCGTATAAAGTAGAACCAAATCAATTTATAGAATTCGATTTTAATATCTATAATCAAATTATAGATGTTTTTTTTCCAAAAATATTTATTGATAAAAACACCACATTAAGAGGCAAAATAAATGCAAATACAAATGCGTTAAAGCTAACATTTAATTCCCCAAAAATATTAGTTTATGGAGGCGAGTTAGATTCGGTTTATTTAAGAATGGATTCTAAAAGTAATTTATATAATACACACTTAACGGCAACTAAAGTAGTAACCGATTACTTTAAAGCATCAAAATTTAATTTATTAAATATTACTAAAAATGATACATTATTTTTTAAATCAGAATTTAAAGGAGCAACCACAATAAATGAAACCTTTAATATGGATTTCTTTTACACCTTTAATAAAGAAAAAAAAGCGGTATTAGGAATTCAAAAATCTAGTTTTGATTTTGAGAATAATATTTGGAAAATTAATCCACAAGACAATAAAGACAATAAAGTAGTATTTGATTTAAAGAAAAACGAATTTAATTTTAGTCCTTTTTATTTAAGATCAAATAACCAAGAAATCACTTTTCAAGGAATTGTAAAAGACTCAACTCAAAAAAATTTAAAAATAGATTTTAGGAAGGTAAAACTATCTAGTTTGCTTCCAGAAATAGATAGTTTGTCTTTAAGCGGAATCTTAAATGGTCAATTAGATTTTATACAAAAAGATGGTCAATATAGCCCAAAAGGAAACTTATCGGTTTCTAATTTTAAAATCAATTCTTTTACACAAGGAGATTTAGATTTAAATATAGTTGGAGATAATTCGTATGAAAAATATAAAGTAGATTTAACCTTAAAAAACGCAAATCGTAAAAGTATTTTTGCAAACGGATTTATAGATTTTACAAATCAACGACCAATTGTAGATTTAAAAGTAAAACTTGATAAATTTCAGTTAAAAGCATTTAGTCCTTTAGGGCAAGATGTGTTGTCTAAATTAAGAGGAGAAGCATCAGGGAATTTCAATGTTTTAGGCTTTTTAAGAAACCCAGTAATGAAAGGAGAATTAGAATTAAAAGATGCTGGTTTATTATTTCCATACTTAAATGTTGATTATGATTTTGAAGGAATTACAAAAATTAAGCTAGAAGATCAATCTTTTATTTTTGAGAAACTTAATTTATTAGATACTAAATATAAAACTAGAGGAGATTTTAGTGGAAGTATAGAACACAAAGATTTTAAGTATTGGAAAATGGATTTAAATATTTTAACCAATAATTTAGTTGTCTTAGACACCAAAGAAACAGAAGAATCTTTGTATTACGGAACCGCTTTTATTAAGGGAAATGCGAAAATTTCGGGCTATACAGATAACTTATTTATAGATGTAAATGCAACCACAAACCCAAATACAAAATTTGTAATTCCGTTAAATGATATTAAAATGGTAGATAATTACAGATTAATTCAATTTAAAAGTAGCAAAATTGAGAATACAATCAAGGAAAGACAAGATTTTGAACTAAATGCATTAAAAGGGTTAACACTAGACATTAACTTAGAAGTAACAAAAGATGCAATTGCAGAAATAGTAATAGATAAGTCTAACGGTAGTTTGTTAAATGGTAGAGGAAATGGAAATTTAAAAATAGAAATTGATACCAGAGGAAAATTTAAAATGGATGGAAATTTTGTGGTTGATGAAGGAAAATATGAATTTAAATACGGTGGTTTAGTTAACAAAACATTTAATGTTAATAAAGGAGGAACAATTTCGTGGAATGGAAATCCGTCTGATGCAGATTTAAATATTACAGCAGTTTATACAACAAAAGCAAACCCGTCAATGTTGTTAGAAAACTTTAATTCTAATAGAAAAATTCCTGTAAATTTAATTACAAAAATTAGTGGAGGACTGTTAACCTCTAATCAAGAATTTGATATTGAAATTCCGAATGTAAATAACACAATAGCTTCTGAATTAGAATTCAAATTAAATGACAATAATCTAGATGAAAAAACAAAACAGTTTTTATCTTTGTTAGTATTAAATTCTTTTTATAACCCAGATAAGTCTAATTTTAATAGCTCAAATGCTATTATAGGAACAACATCTAATGCTATATCTAGTTTAGTTTCAGATTTAATTAGTAGTGAAGATGGTAAAGTACATTTTAATGTTGATTATGAAATTACCGATAAAACAGATGTAAATAATGTTGTAAATAACGATTTAGTAAATTTTGCAGTAGGTACACAAATTTCTGACAGAGTTGTTGTAAATGGAAAAGTTGGTGTGCCAGTTGGCTCAAAAACACAATCTAGTGTTGTTGGAGAAGTAAAAGTAGAAATCCTTTTAAATGAAAAAGGCAATTTTAGAAGCGTAATTTTTAATCGTCAAAACGAAATTCAATATTCAACAGAAGAAGTAGGTTATACACAAGGAATTGGATTAACATATCAAGTAGATTTTAATAACTTAAAAGAGTTGCTTCAAAAAATAGGATTAAAAAAGAAGGATAATAATATAAAAAAAGACTCCGTTATAATAGCAAAAACAAATCGTTTTACGAAGTTTAAATCAACTAAAAACAAAAATTAAATATGAAAGACTTTACACTAGTAATTTTAGCAGCAGGAATGGGAAGTAGATATGGAGGAACAAAACAACTTGATGCCATTACAGATAACGGAGAAACAATTATGGATTTTTCTTTATTTGATGCTATAAAAGCTGGATTTACTAAAATTGTATTTATTGTACGCAAAGATATTTTAGAAGAAGTAAAAAATGATTTTGGTGCTAAATTAAGGGGTAAAGTTGAAGTTGAATACGCAATTCAAGAAACGTCTAAAGTGCCAGAAAAATATAAAAATAATCAACGTGTAAAACCTTGGGGAACAGCACACGCACTTTTGGTTGCTAAAGATCTTATTAAAGATAATTTTTGTGTAATTAATGCAGATGATTTTTATGGATATGACGCGTTTCAAACCATTATTTCATTTTTAAAAAATACAGATATATCTTCTACAAATTACACAATGGTTGGATATCCAATTTACAATACATTATCTGAAAACGGAAGTGTTTCTAGAGGAGAAACTTTTGTAGATAAAAACAGCAACTTACAGCAAATAAAAGAAAGAACAGCAATTACTAAAAGAGGAGAAGATATTGTTTTTAAAAATGAAGAGAATAATGAAGAAATTATGTCTAAAGATACAATTGTATCTATGAATTTCTTTGGTTTTACACCCGCTTTTTTAAACTATTTAGACAGTGAGTTTGAAACCTTTTTAGAGATGAACTCTCAAGAATTAAAAGCAGAATTCTTTTTGCCACTAGTTGTAGATAATTTAATAAAAGCAAATGAAGCTCAAATGAAAGTGTTAAGTACTAATGCAAAATGGATGGGCGTTACATATAGAGAAGATAAAAAAGTTGTAGTAAATAAAGTAAAAGCACTAATACAACAATCAGTTTATCCACCAAAACTTTGGTAATGGAAAACGTGTTGAAAAACATTATTAATAAGTTTGAAATTCAATCTGAACTTGAATCTTTTAAAGAACTAAACTCTGGACATATTAATGATACTTTTTTAGTTAAAACAACACAAAAACCCTATTACATTTTACAGAAAATAAACAATACTGTTTTTCCGAATTCAAAAGCGATAATAGAAAATAAAACCTGTGTTAGTCAGCATTTACAAGATAAATTAAAGCATTTACCAATAGAAAAAATTCAAAGAAAAGTACTGTGTTTTGTGAAAGCAAAAGACAGTACTTTTTTTTATGAAGATAAAGAAGGTAATTTTTGGAATGTATCAATTTTTATAGAAGATTCGATTACCTATTTAAAAACAGAAAATGCTCAAATTGCTTTTGAAGCAGGTAAAATAACTGGTAATTTTTTAGAATTGACTAAAGATATTGATATTTCAAAAATCACTACTATTTTAAAAGACTTTCATTCTGTAACTGCACGATATCAGCAGTTTAAAAGGGCTCTTGATGACACTTCAATTCTAGAAAATAAATTATCAAAAGAATGTGTTGATTTTATTGAATCACATATTGAAGAAATGTTAGCCATTGATATTGCAATAGATCAAAATAAATTGCCATTAAGATTAACTCATAACGATACTAAAATTTCTAATATTTTATTTTCTAAAGAGAACAAAGCGTTATGTTTAATTGACACAGATACTGTAATGCAGGGTGTATTGCATTTTGATTTTGGTGATGCAATTAGAGCCCTTTGCAATACTGCTGATGAAGATGAGGTTGATACAAATAAAATTGAATTTAATTTTAATTTTTTTAAAAGCTATACACAGGGTTTTTTTACTGAATTTAAAAGTATCTCAGAACAAGAAATCAACTTAATGCCAGTTAGTATAAAAATAGTTCCTTTTATTATGGGATTGCGTTTTTTTACTGATTATTTAAACAACAATAACTACTTTAAAACTAAGTATCAGAATCATAATTTAGACAGAGCAATCAATCAATTTACATTTGTAAAAAAAATAACGAAGCAATCTCAGCAAATAGAAACCTTTTTGAAAACAATTAAGTAACGCTCATACTTGTATTATTCTAGAAGAAATTGGTTTTTATTCCTTAACTTTGTAAGTTACAATTATGAAAAAAATCAATAAAATCGCGGTAATGACTTCTGGTGGTGATGCACCAGGAATGAACGCTGCATTAAGGTCTGTAGTTAGAACTTGTGCCTTCTATAATAAAGAATGTATTGGTGTTTATAGAGGTTACCAAGGATTAATTGAAGGAGATTTTATTCCGTTAACAGCTAGAAGTGTAAATCACATTATTAATAAAGGCGGAACGATTTTAAAAACTGCTAGATCAGCAGGTTTTATGACAAAAGAGGGTCGTGAAAAAGCTTTTTTACACTTACATAAAAACGAAATTGATGCATTAATTGTAATTGGAGGAGATGGTTCTTTTACAGGTGGAGTTGTTTTTAATAAAGAATATAATTTTCCTATAATTGGAATCCCTGGAACTATTGATAATGATATTTTTGGAACATCCCATACAATTGGATATGATACAGCATTAAATACTGCAGTAGAAGCAATTGACAAAATTAGAGACACCGCATCTTCACACAATAGATTGTTTTTTGTTGAGGTTATGGGAAGAGATGCAGGTTTTATTGCGTTGAATGCAGGTGTTGGAGCAGGAGCTGAAGAAATACTAATTCCTGAAGAAAATTTAGGATTAGATAGATTACTAGAATCTTTAAAGAAAAGTAAAAAAGCAGGAAAATCTTCAAGTATTGTTGTAGTTTCAGAAGGAGATAAATCTGGTAAAAATGTGTATGAGTTAGCTAAATATGTTGAAGAAAATCTACCAGAATATGAAGTGAGAGTTTCTGTATTAGGTCACATGCAAAGAGGTGGTTCGCCGAGTTGTTTTGATAGAGTATTAGCAAGCAAATTAGGAGTTGGGGCAGTAGAATTGTTACTAAAAGGAAAAACGAATTTAATGGTTGGTTTGGTAAATAACAAGGTAAAAGCAACCAGCTTAGAAAAAGCAATAAAAGGTCAGCATACAATAGATAATGAATTATTAAGAGTATCTGATATAATGTCGATTTAAAAAATAAAAAGTGAATGATTAAAATTGGAATTAACGGGTTTGGGAGAATAGGAAGATTGGCATTTAGAAAAGCAGTTGAGAGAGAAAATATACAAGTTGTAGCTATTAATGATTTATTAGATGTAGATTATTTAGCTTATATGTTAAAATACGATTCTGTTCATGGAAAATTTAATGGAGAAGTAGATGTTAAAGATGGCGCGCTAATTGTTAACGGAAATGAAATCAGAATTACAGCAGAAAGAAATCCAGAAGATTTAAAATGGAACGAAGTAGAAGCTGAATATGTGATGGAATGTACAGGTTTTTTTACAGCAAAAGAAAAAGCGAATTTACATATTATTGGAGGTGCAAAAAAAGTAGTTATTTCTGCTCCGTCACCAGATGCACCAATGTTTGTAATGGGGGTTAATCATCATAAATTAACTGCAGATGACACTATATTTTCGAATGCATCTTGTACTACAAATTGTTTGGCACCAGTTGTAAAAGTGTTGCACGATAATTTTGGAGTTGTTGAAGGTTTAATGACAACGATTCATTCTACTACAGCAACACAAAAAACAGTTGATGGACCATCATTAAAAGATTGGCGTGGAGGAAGAGCAGCTTTGCATAATATCATTCCGTCTTCAACAGGAGCTGCAAAAGCAGTTGGAAAAGTGATTCCGGAAATGAATGGAAAGCTAACAGGAATGGCTTTTAGAGTGCCAACAATGGATGTTTCTGTTGTAGATCTAACTGTAAAACTAGAGAAATCTACTTCTTATGAAGAAATTAAACAAGCAATGAAATCTGCTTCAGAAAATGAGATGAAAGGAATTTTAGGATATACTGAAGAACTGCTTGTTTCTCAAGATTTTGTTGGAGATACAAGAACTTCTATTTTTGATGCCAATGCTGGAATAGCATTGAACGATAATTTTGTAAAAGTAGTTTCTTGGTACGACAATGAAATAGGATACTCAACAAAAATTGTTGATTTGTTAGAGTATGCTGCATCTTTAAATTTAAAAAAAATATAAAACAAAAATTCGTTTTGAATTTTCAAAACGGATTTTTTATAGTTTAATAATTTTATTTAACCGCAATAGCACTAATTTCTACATTTACATATTTAGGTAAATTAGCAACTTCAACAGTTTCTCTTGCTGGTGCAGTTGCTTCATTAAAATAAGTTCCATAAACAACATTGATTGCTTCAAAATTATTCATATCAGAAATAAAAATAGACGTTTTAACAATGTTTTCAAAAGTCATATCTGCTGCTTCTAAAACCGCTTTTAGATTTTCCATTACAAGTGTAGTTTCTGTTGTAATATCATCTAAAACCAATTCGCCATTTACAGGATTTATAGCAATTTGCCCAGAAGTAAATAACGTGTTTCCTGCCAATGTTGCTTGGTTATAGGGACCAATTGGCGCTGGTGCTTTTGTTGTTGTAATGATTGTTTTCATGTTTTTGTTTTTTAAGGTTCAAAGTTACAGAGTTCCAAAGTGTCACAGACTCAGAGGTTAAATTTTTTTTTTGAGAAAAAAGTTTAATTTTATTGTTGTGATTTGAATTTTAACTTTTCCTAATTCTTAATTCCTAAAACAACAATCTGTCTGGTAAATTTCGTTTATCCCATTTTAAATCGCTTAGCATACTAGAGTTTACGCCAATTCTAAAGTAATACGATTTGTTGGTTCCAAACGGAGACCAATCAAAATTAAAACTCCAACTATCTAAATCTCTTGTAAATCCTAATCTAGTATAACTAAACCCTTTGTTTTTAAAATCGTAACCAGAACTATATCTAACATTCCATTTAGGCGATAATTCTAAATCGCCATTAAACATTAAAGAATTAGAACCAATTTCGCTATTTATAATACCATAATTTGAATAGCTTATGGTGTAAGCGATATTGATATTCCAAGGAATAGTTGCATTATACAGCTTGGTTTCTTTTACGTCATTATTGCTTTTATCTTTTGTGTTTTTAGAAGAACCTCCAAACTGATTTTGATTTGTATTGTTTGTTGTTTTTTTTTCCTGTTTTTCAAAATCTTTGCTAGAAAAATTAACATTAGCAGAGAGGTTTGCATTGGTTAATCTAAAAATTTTATTATTTATTTTATTAATTCTATTTCCATTTCCATCAATTTGATAAGGATCTAAAGTAGCCCCAAAATTAATAGAAAGTTTGTCTTTAAAAAACCGAGTTCCTGCATTTATAGAAACAGGACTCCACTTTAAACTATCGGCAGCAATATTATAACTGGTGCTAAAGTTTAAATTATTTAACAAGGTTATTTTTTTGTCTTCGGTGTCTAAAGAATCTTTGGATGCAATTTTCGCTTCTAAAACATTGCTAATAGAAATTCCGATTGAGTTTGATAAACCAGATCCAGGGCTTCCGTAAATTCCATTTTCAAATGGTGAATACGTTAAAATATCTGTAGGATCAATGCTTTGTTGTACTTGCTGATTGTATTTGTTGGCAAAATCTGGTCTGTATCCATAAGTTATTGAAGGTCTAATTGTATGTCTAATAGATTTTAATCTTCCATTAAAATTAAAAACGCCATAAATGTTTGTTGCTAAAGAAATACCAGCATTATATTCTCTAAAACTTTTAAATCCTCTAATGGTATCTTTAATTGCCGTTCTGGTTGTTGCATCATAGTATCTGTTGATATAATCCCAATTCCAAACCTCTTTATAAGTTGCATTTGGTGATAAGGTAAAATATTTTAATACCTTCATATTTGTATTTGCAGACGCAGTATGTTGTACTCCAGCTTTTGCAGTTTTAAACATTTCTGGTTTAAAAAACTGAGAATCAGTTGTGTTTATTCTATAATCTCCTTTCATGCTATAATTTAATCCAACTTTTTGCAACGCATTTTTCTTAATTCCTTCTTTGCCAGCAAACGGATAAATTCTATCCATGTTTACTTGTAAAGAGGGTAAGGTCATAGAAATTGCTTTTGTATTGGTGTTCTGAGAATGACTTGCAACTGCGTTTAAGTTAAAAGGTGTACCTATAATTTTTTTATAATAAGAGATAGAAGAACTTAATGTATTTGTTAAGAAATCCGAACTATTTACTTCATTTAACGATTGTCTAAAATATTTGCTACTTCCTAAATTTACCGATGCTGAAAAACGTGCATTTGGATTTGATTTTGAATCTTGAGTATGAGACCATTGGATGTTGAAATTAGACGATTTACTATAATCATCAAAACCTTTTACACTTCTTATTAAATTTTCGTAGCGTAAACTAAAACTTCCATTGTATTTATAACGAACAATATAGTTAGATTCTGAGCGCAAACCCCAACTTCCATTGGTGTAAACATCTCCCATTAAAGAAATGTCTAAATAATCATTTAATGCTAAATAATACCCTCCATTTTGTAAAAAATAACCTTGATTACTCGCTTCTCCCCAAGTTGGAATTATAAAACCAGAAGCTCTTTTATCTGTCATTGGAAAATAGGCAAACGGAATTGCAATTGGCGTAGGAACATCTGCAATTACTAAATTACTAAGACCAACAATAATTTTTTTACCAGGTACTAATTTTGCTTTTCTTGTTTTGATGTAATAATCTGGATTTACTTTATCTGAAGTTGTAAATTTTAAATTTTGTAAAAATATTGTAGAGTCATTTACTCTTTTGGTTTTTTTAGCGTAGGTAATCATTCCAGATTGATTACTTTTTATACTATAAATGATTGCTCGTTTTGTTTTAAAATTATATAAAATAGAATCTTGCTCAGACTCTTGAGAATCTTGTTTAAAAACAGGTCTTTGGGTGTAACCTAAACTATCTTTTATTCCTTTAGCAAAAAGGGTGTTGTTTTTATTATCAATTAATATATAACCAGCTTTTAAATCAATATCTTCATAGGTAACATGAGCTTGATTAAATAATTCTATTTTCTTTGTTTTAGCATTTTGTAAAATAGAATCTAAAGCGTTATGCGTTATTTTTGATTCAATAGAGCTTTTAGGTTTTACAATCGTATCAATTTTAATAGTATCTATTTTTTTCTTTAGTAAAAGAGAGTCTTTTTTTAAAGAAGATTTTTTATCTTTAGTAAGTGGAATAGGATTGGTTTTTAGTTTTATATCTTGAGCAAAACCAATTTGTAAGCAAAAAAGGCTCAGGAAGCTAAACAAAAGTATGTGTTGTATGTTTGATTGCAATGCTTTTAATGCTATTTTTGTGATCAATGTAAAAATAGACTTCAATTATTGAAGTGCCAAATTTGAAAAGCCAAAATTAAGTAAAAATATTGATGCCAATAGTAGAACACTTTAAATATAATCATAAAACAAAACTTTTTACACTTTTTGTGTGTGGCTTGTTTTTTTTAAGCGCAGCACAATTTAGTTTTGCACAAAATAAAACATATACAATTGTTTTAGACGCTGGTCATGGAGGTAATGACCCTGGTAATATAGGTAATGGTTATCGAGAAAAAAACATTGCCTTAAAAATAGCTTTAGAAGTTGGTAGGTTAATTGAGAAAGAAAAAGATATTAACGTTGTTTTTACACGTGAAAAAGATGTTTTTGTAGAATTATGGAAACGTGGAAGTATTGCAAATAGCGTTAAAGCAGATTTATTTGTGTCTATACATTGCGATTCTCATACTTCAAATGCTTTTGGTGCTGGTACTTTTGTTTTAGGGGCAAGAGGAAATCGAAAAAATTTAGAAATTGCAAAAAGAGAAAATAGTGTAATTCTATTGGAAAAAGATTACAAACAAAAATATGTGTACGACCCAAACTCTCCAGAGTCTGTCATTGGATTATCATTATTACAAGAAGAAAACTTAGATCAAAGTTTGCAATTGGCAAGTCTTATTCAAAACAACCTTGTAAAAAAATTAAAACGTTTTAATAGGCAGGTAAAAATGGATAACTTTCAGGTGTTAAGAGAAACCATTATGCCAAGTGTTTTAATAGAGTTAGGCTTTTTAACCAATAAAAAAGAAGGGCGTTTTTTAAATTCTAAAAGCGGGCAACAAGCAATGGCAAAAAACATTGCAAATTCTATTATTTCTTTTGTAAATCAATTAAAAATTAACACTGTAGATACTATTACTATTGATGATAAACCACCGGTAATTAAAATAATAAAGGTAGATAAAAAAGATAGCATAGAATATAAAATTCAAATTGCCTCTAGTCGAAAAAAGATAGTAACAAAATCATACAATTTTAAAGGGTTAAAAAAGGTTGAAAGTGTAAAAGTTGGAAGATTTTATAAATATTATTACGGTAAAACAGCCAACTATCAAAATATAAAATCTTTACTTAAAAGAGTAAAAAAGAAAGGATATAGATCTGCTTTTATTGCCGCTTTTAAGAACGGAGAAAAAATTTCAGTAAAACAAGCATTAAAAACAAAGTGATTTACTTCTTATCTCCAAAAAATTATTAGTAATATTGTTATTAAAATAAGTATATATGTCAAGAGAACTAAAAACAGGACTTATTGCAGTTGTAGTGATTGCTCTTTTTATTTGGGGTTTTAATTTTTTAAAAGGCGAAAATATTTTTGCTAAAAATCAACGTCATTTCTATGTAGAATATAACAACATACAAGGGTTAAAAAAATCTAGTCCTGTAACTATAAACGGTTTGCAAGTAGGAAGTGTTGTTGATATAAATTTTAATTCAAACCCTAATAAAAAAGGAAGACTGGTTGTAGAAGTGTTAGTTGAGAATGATTTTCAATTTTCAAAAAACAGCATTGCTAAAATTTATAATGCAAGTTTATTGGGCGGGCAATCGTTGGCTATAATTCCTTCTTATGAAGGCGATGCTGCTATTGATGGAGATTATTTAAAAGGAGAAGTAGAGTCAGATATTTTTTCTACAGTTGGAGAAAAATTAAATCCGCTTCAAGCAAAATTAGAAAACGTAATTGTTAGTGCAGATTCCTTATTATTAGGATTAAATCAAACATTAGACGTTAAAGCTAGAAAAAGTTTAAACAGAAGTATTTTAGGATTAGAATATACAATTACAGATATAGGAAAAACATTGGGTTCTGTTAATCAATTATTAGATTCTAGTAAAGTAGGAATCAAAAATACATTTGATAATACTAGAATAATTACAGAAAATTTTATGAAATTGTCTGACACTTTGGTAAATGCAAACATTGGTTTAACTATTAGAAATGCTCAAAAATCTTTAGATTACATAAATAATTTAATGGCTGGAATTGAAAAAGGAGAAGGTTCTTTTGGTAAATTTGTAAAAGATGAGACCATGTATAATAATTTAACTAATATGTCTAAAGAATTAGAAGAGTTGATAAGAGAGGTTAAATTAAATCCAAAACGTTTTGTACATTTTTCTTTATTTGGAAAGAGAGCCATACCCTACAATGCTGATAAAAATAAAAAGAACGAGACGAGTAATTAGACGAGTTGAGTAAAAAATTATTATCGTTTTATAAAAATCTTTTAAAAGTTAAAAGAACAAATTAAATGATTTGAATTATTTAACTCTCAATAAAAATAAAAGCACTAATTAAATAGATATGCAATACGTACCAAACATTATTTTTGCAATTATACTAATAGCCGGAATCGGTTTTTTTGTAAAGAATATCCGCAAACTAATTCGCAATATCAATTTAGGTAAAGATGTAGATAGGTCAGATAATAAATCTGCACGATGGAAAAACATGGCAAAGATTGCTTTAGGGCAATATAAAATGGTTCGTCGTCCAGTTTCTGGAATTCTACACGTTGCTGTTTATTTGGGATTTATCATCATTAATATTGAAGTTTTAGAAATTATTATCGATGGATTGTTTGGTACACACAGAGTTTTTCAGCCTCTTTTAGGCGATGCTTTTTATGCTTTTTTAATCGGAACTTTTGAGGTTTTAGCAGCCATTGTATTTATCGCTGTAACTGTTTTTTGGATTCGTAGAAACGTTATCAGAATTAAGCGTTTTTGGAATAAAGAAATGATTGGTTGGCCAAAAAATGATGGAAATATTATTCTGTATTTCGAAATGGTTTTAATGTCTTTATTTATTGTGATGAATGCTTCGGATATTACTTTTCAAGAAGCAGGAATTGGAAATCCAATTAGTCAGTTTGTATATCCATTATTAAACGGATTTAGACCAGAAACTTTGCATCTTATAGAACAAACCGCTTGGTGGATTCATATCATCGGAATTTTATCATTCTTAAACTATTTATATTACTCTAAACATTTACATATTTTATTAGCTTTTCCAAATACGTTTTATGCAAAACTGCAGCCAAAGGGGCAATTAGATAATTTAGAAGCGGTAACAAAAGAAGTGCAATTAATGATGGATCCAAGTGCAGATCCATACGCTTCGCCTGCTGAAGGAGCAGAAGATGAAGTTCCAGAAAAATTTGGAGCATCTGATGTAACCGATTTAAATTGGGTTCAATTAATGAATGCATATACATGTACAGAATGTGGTCGTTGTACATCTGCTTGTCCGGCAAATATTACAGGAAAAGAATTGTCGCCAAGAGCAATAATGATGAAAACGCGTGATAGAATGGAAGAAATTGGCGCAAATATTGATGCCAATGGAGGAGCTTTTAAAGACGACGGAAAACAATTATTAAACGATTATATTTCTCCAGAAGAATTATGGGCATGTACAAGTTGTAACGCTTGTGTAGAAGAATGCCCTGTAAATATTGATCCGTTATCAATTATTATGGATATGAGAAGATATTTGGTGATGGAAGAAAGTGCTGCGCCACAAGAATTAAATGCAATGATGACAAACATCGAAAATAACGGAGCGCCTTGGCAATACAACCAACAAGATCGATTGAACTGGAAAGACGAGGAGTAAATTTAGTAAACAGTGCTCCGTTATCAGTTAACAGTGATTTACGGTCAATTGATTTTTATAATAAATGTCAGTTCGAGTGATTTTTGACGAAAGGGAAAAATTGTATCGAGAATAACTAAAAATATATTTATAATAACTAAAAATATATTTATTACTTCGAGTTCAATTGAGAAGTTATAGAAAGTAAAAAAATAATGTTGAATGTTGAGTTTTTAATTTTCAGTAAAATTACTTAAAATTAAAGACTAACAACTAAAAACTAAGTAATATGATAGTACCTACAATGGCAGAAATGATGGCTCAAGGAAAACAACCAGAAGTATTGTTTTGGGTTGGAGCAGCAGGAAGTTTTGATGATAGAGCTAAAAAAATAACACGTGCTTTTGTAAAAATATTACATCAAGCTAAAGTAGATTTTGCTGTGTTAGGAACTGAAGAAAGCTCTACTGGTGACGCTGCAAAAAGAGCAGGAAATGAATTCTTGTTTCAAATGCAAGCTGTTACAAATATAGAAGTGCTAAATGCCTACGAGGTAAAAACGATTGTTACTTGTGATCCACATTCTTTTAATACGTTAAAAAATGAATACCCGAGTTTAGGAGGGAAATATGAAGTTTTTCATCATACACAATACATCAAAAAATTAATCGAAGACGGAAGATTAGAAATTAATGATTCGGTTTTAAAAGGTAAAAAACTTACTTATCACGATCCTTGTTATTTAGGAAGAGGCAATGACGAATATGAATCGCCAAGAGATTTGATTAAGCGTTTAGGTGTCAATTTAACAGAAATGAAACGCAATAAATCTACAGCATTGTGTTGTGGTGCTGGCGGAGCACAAATGTTTAAAGAACCAGAAAAAGGCGATAAAGATATTAATGTATTAAGAACTGAAGAAGCTTTAGAAACTCAACCAGAAATTATTGCAACTGGTTGTCCGTATTGTAATACCATGATGACAGACGGAGTGAAATTTAAAGAAAAAGAAGCTGAAGTAACAGTATTAGATATTGCAGAATTAATAGCACAAGCAAATCAATTATAAAAATTTAATTATTATGAAAACTATTCATTTTTTTTTATTTAGTCTTTTTTTAGTATTTATATCTTGTGGTGATAAACAAGAAAAAAAAGAAGAATTACCTGTTATTAAAATTGAAGAAGCTGTAAAAGTTGTTCCAGAAGTTGTAGTTGAAAAACCGTTGATTTTTAGTGTTCAAATTGGTGCATTTTCAAAAGAAAATAAACAATTTTCTAAGATTGATAATGTTGTAACTTCAAATGAAAACGGACTGTTTATCTACAGGTTAGGTGCTTTTGAAACATATAAAGAAGCTAGAGTTTTAAGAAGAAAACTGCGCTATAAATACTATGGAGCTTTTGTTCAAGCTTTAAAGGGTAGCGAAAGAATAAATATTCAGCAAGCAATGAATAAATAATTGTGAGTAGTTTTGAGAATGTTCTTATTGAAAATCTTCCTGATATTTCAAAAATATCTTTTAAAAAAATACATAAAGATTACCTAAAAGCACTTTTAATATATGCTTTTATAATGATTATGGCTTTTTTTGTAGGTGCTTTTTTTTTAATTAAATACAAACTGAAAGAAGTAATTCCTGAACATGTTAATTATATTTATTTAGGAATTTTTGTTTTTTTTACTATATTTATATGGTATCTAGTTGTTAGTTTTTCTAAGAGAAAATATGCTGTTAGAGAAAAAGATATTTCCTACAAAAGAGGTGTTATTATCAAAACGTTAACTACAATTCCATTTTCTAGAATACAGCACGTAGAGTTAGATGAAGCACCAATTTTAAGAATATTTAAATTGGCATCAATAAGTGTATTTACTGCTGGTGATAGTAGTGATGATTTAGTATTAAAAGGGATAAAAAAAGACGAAGCTTTACAAATTAAAGAATTTATTAGCAGTAAAATTAATGAGTAGTAATTCTGATTTTACGAATTTTTCAAGACAATCATCCAAAGGTATAATTGTTATCTACTTTGGTTCATTATATAAAGCATTAAAAATTTCTTGGATTTTTTTGTTTATTTTTATTAGAAAATTTTCTCAACTTACTAGCGATAAACTTTTGTATATTTTTTTTGCAATTATTGCGCTTTTAATTTTTCTTCTTTTTAGAGCCTATTTTATTTACAAAAACTTTCAATTTAAAATAGAAGGTGGCTACTTTATTCTTCAAAGAGGAGTTTTAAAAAAAACAAATACAACAATCCCTTTTGATAGAATTCAGAATATTAATTTTAAGCAAAATTTAATTCAGCAACTTATAAATGTTTACCAAGTTAGTATAGAAACTGCAGGCTCTAAAAAAGTAGAGATAGCAATAAAAGCGTTGTCTTATAAAGACGCACAAGCACTAAAAAATCAATTAACACAAAGTATAGGTTTTAAAAATGAATCTTTAACTGAAGATTTAATCAAAAAGAAACCTTTATTAACAATTAGTTTTAAAGAACTACTAAAAGTAAGTGTAACCGAAAATCATTTACAAAGTTTACTTTTATTAGCCGCTTTAGTATTTAGTTTTTTTCAACAAATAGAAGATATTTTAGATGGTTTTGGTAAAAAAGAAATTTTAAGTAATTATATAGCCAATGAGTTTAATTCGTTGTTACATAACATATTAATATTGACCTTTCTAGGTATTGTTTTATTGATTTTAGCAATGATAAGCTCTTTTGTAAGAGTGTTGCTTTTTCATTTTAACCTAACAGTTTTTGTAAAAGAACGATCGTTAGAAATTAACCAAGGCTTATTAACTAAAAAATCAATCATTTTAAAAAAAGAGAAAGTACAAAGTATTACAGTTTCTACAAACCCAATTAAAAAGATAATAGGAATATCATTTATTACTTTTAGACAAGCAGTAAGCGGAAAAGTAAGTCAGAAGAAAGATAAATTAATTAGAATTGTTGGTTGTAAATTCGATCAAATTTATCAGATAAAAGAATTGTTGTTTGATTGTAAATCAGTTGAAAAGTCTGAACTATACAAACCCAATTCTTATTATAAGATTATAATGTATATTCGAAGTTTTATTGGCTTGTTTTTGCTAAATTCTATAGTGTATCTTGTTTTTCAAGACTCATATGTTTTATGGTTAAACACATTGTTTGTTCCCTTAATTCTATTGTTAATTCGTGCAAAATTTAATAAAGCCTTTTATAAGTTTGATAAAGAATTATTGTTGATAGGAAATGGAAGAATAGAAACAGATTTAACATACCTTTCTTTTTTTAAAGTTCAAAATGTGAAAATGAGACAAACCATTTTTCAAGAAAGAAAAAAAGTAATTGATCTTGTTTTACAAACAGCTTCTGGAAAAGTTAGAATTCCGTGTTTAGAATTAGAACGTGCCGTAAAATTGTATAATTATATTTTATTTAAAACAGAAACAAGTACAAAACCATGGATGTAAAAAAATATATTCAAGCTGCTCGCTTAAGAACATTACCATTATCTATTTCTGGAATTATTGTTGGAAGTTTTTTGGGAAATAACGTTAGTACATTTACCATTTCAGAAACCCTTTTTAACACTACTATTTCTATTGGAGCACACCCAATTTATACATCATCTATTTTTTGGCTGGCAATTTTAACAACCATTGGTTTTCAAGTTTTGTCAAATTTTGCCAATGATTATGGAGATGGTATAAAAGGAACGGACGATAACAGAATTGGAGAAAAAAGATTGGTAGCTTCTGGTGCTATTTCTCCAAAACAAATGAAATCAGCAATGATACTTACCACAATTGTTACTTTAATTGTTGCGTTGACTTTGATTTATGTTGCCTTCGGAAAAGATGATTTTGGTTATTCTATTTTGTTTTTCTTATTAGGAATTGCATCAATTGCTGCAGCCATCAAATACACAGTTGGTAAATCGGCGTATGGTTATAGCGGATTTGGAGATGTTTTTGTTTTTGTTTTCTTCGGGTTACTAAGCGTTGTTGGTTCTTATTTTTTGTTTACCAAAGAAATTAATTTTACTATTTTTTTACCAGCATTTTCAATCGGATTGTTAAGTACAGCAGTATTGAATTTGAACAATATGCGTGATCGGGAAAATGATAAAAAGGTTGGTAAAAATACGTTGGTTGTTAAAATTGGAGCTGAATTAGCAAAGCAGTATCATTCTGTTTTGATTATTGCTTCGTTCTTATTTGCATTTTTATATGTTGTTATTCAGTATAAAAATCCAACACAATTTTTATTTTTGATTGCGTATTTTCCATTATTAAAACACCTTCTTTTTGTAGTTAAAAATACTAATGAAGCAGATTTAGATGGCGAATTAAAAAAAGTAGCTCTAAGTACCTTTCTCTTTGGCATTCTTTTTGGATTGGGTCAGATCTTATAACCTAAATCAACATCAATATGAAAAAAGTAGTTCTATTTATAAGTTTCATTATGCTTATAGTTGCATGTAATAATGAACGAAAATTACCAAATATACCAAGTCCAGAAGCAATAGCTTATAATGGAGTATCTGCAAAAAAATCTTTTACCAATAAGATTAATAATGTAAAAGTTGAGAGAAAGCTCATAAAAACAGGGAATGTTACTTTTGAATCCGATGAACTTGATGCCACTCGAAAAAATATTATAAATTTAGTAAATCAATACAACGGTTATATCTCAAATGATAGAGAATATAAATCAAATGGTAGAATTAGTAATACTTTATCTATAAGGATTCCTTCAAATAATTTTGACACTTTGTTGTTAGAGATCTCTAAAGGGGTTAAGAAATTCGACAATAAAAGTGTAAATATTTCTGATGTAACAGAACAGTTTATAGATGTACAAGTACGTTTAAAAACCAAAAAAAAGTTAGAAACTAAATATTTAGAAATACTAAAAAAAGCAAAAACTGTTAGAGAAATTTTAGATGTAGAAAGAGAATTAGGCAAATTAAGATCAGATATAGAATCTACAGAAGGACGATTAAAATACTTGCAAAATCAAGTATCATTTTCTACATTAAACATTACTTTTTACAAACAAATTTCTGCAAGTGAAACAAGTTTTAGTGGTCAAATTTCTAAAGCATTTAAAAAAGGATTTGAAAATGTAAGAAATTTCTTCTTGTATTTGATACATATTTGGCCATTTATTATTATTTTGTTCCTTCTATTTTTATATCTTAGAAAAAGAAGATTAAGAACAACATAAAATAATGAACATTACTTTTTACGGACACGCTTGTTTTGGAATACAAATTAACGGAACTCATATTCTTGTAGATCCATTTATTTCAGGCAATCCAAAAGCATCACATATTGAAATTGATTCTTTAAAAGCAGATTATATTTTGATAACGCATGCACATCAAGATCATGTATTAGATGTAGAGAAAATTGCACAAAATACTGGAGCAATCATTGTCTCTAATTTTGAAATTGTCAATTATTTTATAACAAAAAACCTAAAAGGATTTCATTTAAATCACGGCGGAACTTTTAAAACTGAACATTTTTCTGCAAAATATGTAAATGCAATTCATACTTCTTCTTTTGCAGACGGAACGTATGGTGGTCAGCCAGGTGGATTTGTGCTAACTGCAAATAATAAATCAATTTATATTGCTGGCGATACAGCGCTAACTTTTGATATGAAATTGATTCCGATGTTTACTGATTTAACTGTGGCAATTTTGCCAATTGGTGATACATTTACAATGGATGTTGAAGAAGCAATTATTGCAAGCAATTTTATAGAATGTAACAAAATTATTGGCTGTCATTTTAATACATTTCCACCAATAGAAATTAATACAGAAGAAGCAAAACAACAGTTTAAATCAAATTCTAAAGAGCTCATCTTATTAGAGATAGGTAATTCAATTAACATATAAATTATGAAAGCAGTAAAAATTATTTTAGGAATTGTAACAGCTTTGGTAGTTGTGTTTTTTTCCACAGGGTTATTAGTGAAAGAAACCACATATGAAGTTAGAGTTGAAATACAAAAGCCATTATCAGAAGTGTTTACTGCATTTAATGATCAAGAGAAACTACTCACTTGGATGCCAGAAATAAAATCGATTGAACCTATAAATGTTAAACCAGGCATTGTTGGAAGTGAATATAAAATAATTGTAGAAAACCAAGGAAAGGAAATGGAAATGAATGAAAAAGTGATGGCTTTTATTCCAAATAAAAAAGTAACCTTGTTTTTTGATGCAGATGACATGTTAAAAACAGATGAATATAATTTTAGTTTTTCTGACGGAAAAACAACAATTATAAAAGATGTAATTTGCAAAAGTAATTCGTATTTAATGAGTTGTTTGTTTCCTTATTTTAAAGGAACATTTACAGATATTGATCAGAAATATTTAGAAGATTTTAAAACATATATAGAAAAGCAATAATTATGGAAGTAAATATGATAAGTTGGTTCGAAGTTCCTGTTTTAGATATGGATAGAGCTAAAAAGTTTTATGAAACAGTTTTTAATGTAGAAATTTCGATTCAAGATTTTGGCGGAGTTTTAATGGGGTGGTTTCCGCCGGCAGAAGATATTACTGCGCCAGGAATTAGTGGTTCTTTAGTGAAGAGTGAAGGAAATTATATTCCGTCTTCTACTCACGGAACGGTGGTGTATTTTAATTCTCAAACTGGGGATGTCTCTGATGAGTTAACTAGAGTAGAAGTAGCTGGAGGAAAAATACTACAAACAAAAACCTTAATTTCTAATGAAATCGGTTATATGGCGTTAGTATTAGATTCTGAAGGAAATAGAATTGCATTGTATAATAAATAAATCTTGCAAGCAACTTATCAAAAATATATTCTTAATTTTAAAAGACCAAGTGGAACATCGCGCGGAATTTTAAAAACCAAAGAAACATGGTTTATCATTTTAACTAAAAATGGAAAACAAGGAATTGGAGAATGTGGAATTCTAAGAGCTTTAAGTATTGATGACAGACTAGATTATGAAGAAAAACTAAAATGGGTTTGTAAAAATATCAGTTTAGGATTAGAAAAGTTGCTAATTGAAATTTTCGAATTCCCGAGCATTCAGTTTGGTTTAGAACAAGCATTTTTATCATTACAAAGTCAGACAACATTCGAATTATTTCCATCAGAATTTACAAGCGGAGAAAAATCAATTCCCATAAATGGTTTGGTTTGGATGGGAACTAAAGAGTTTATGAGAACTCAAATCAAAGAAAAAATAGCATCAGGTTTTTCGTGCATTAAAATGAAAATTGGTGCAATTGATTTTGAAACAGAACTAGAACTGTTAACATCAATCCGAAAAGAATTTTCATCCAAAGAAATTGAATTACGAGTAGATGCAAACGGAGGTTTTGCACCCAATGAAGCCTTAGAAAAATTAAAGCGATTATCAGAATTAGAAATTCATTCTATAGAACAACCTATAAAGCAAGGGCAATTTGAAGAAATGGCTTTTTTATGTGAAAAAACACCGTTACCAATTGCGTTAGATGAAGAATTAATAGGTGTTTTTTCTGTAACAAAAAAGCAAGAAATACTACAAATAATACAACCACAATTCATAATTTTAAAACCAAGTTTAATTGGCGGATTTAAAGGAAGTGAAGAGTGGATAAAAGAAGCTAAAAAATTAAACATTTCTTGGTGGATTACATCGGCTTTAGAAAGTAATGTTGGCTTAAACGCCATTGCACAATTTACATTTACTTTGCAAAACAATATGCCACAAGGTTTAGGAACTGGCGGTTTATATACAAATAATTTTGATTCTCCTTTAGAAATACAAAAAGGAAATTTACAATATAACAATTCTAAAAAATGGAATTTTAATTTAAGTTAAAATGGATTTTATACAAAAAGGGTTTACAGGAAAAAATGATTCTTGGCGATATATACTTACCATGGTTTTGGTATTTATTGGAATTCAAATTGCAAGTATTCCGTTAATTATTGCTGCTTTTTTTCAGGTAGATGGAGATTTAGAAAAGTTTCAAAAAGGAGCAGAATCTAGTTTTATGGATATTGGAATGAACTCTAGTTTATTCTTATTTCTTATGATTTTTACTTTTATGATTGGAATCTTAACCTTGTTTTTATGTGTAAAATATTTGCATAAAAAGAAGTTTATTGCGATGATAACATCAAGAGAAAAAATAGATTGGAACCGTGTTCTTTATGCATTTGCTTTGTGGGGAAGTATTTCTGTTGTGGCAATTTTTGTAGGAATGTATTTGTCTCCAGAAGATTATGCTTGGAACTTTAAACCAGTTCCGTTTTTCACATTATTATTTGTTTCTTTTGTGTTTTTACCATTTCAAACAAGTGCAGAAGAATTAATTTTTAGAGGTTATTTAATGCAAGGATTAGGAATTGCATCAATTAAAAAAAGCTTTGGATTTGTTTTAATTTATTTATTATTATGTATAACTTTTTATATAAAGCTGAATCAGGTTTATGATTTAAATGTTTTTATTAATTTTTTAATTATACTAGGATTTGGGGTTTTACTTTTATTACTTAATTTATTTAGGATTATAGAAAAGTTAACACAGACTTCTTATGCTGCTTTGCAACATAAACTTTTAAATAGAAGTTTTACACCATTGCTAATTACATCAGCAATTTTTGGGTTGATGCACGGAATGAATCCAGAAGTAGAACGTTTGGGCTATATTTTAATGGTGTTTTATATAGGTACAGGTTTGTTATATGGAATTACAACGTTGATGGATGAAGGAACTGAATTAGCACTGGGTTTACATGCTTCTAATAATATTGTTGCCGCATTTTTAGTAACCACAGATTGGATGGTTTTTAGAACCGACGCATTGTATATTGATACTTCTGAACCATCAGCTGGCGCAGAAATGTTTATTGGTGTTTTTGTTTTGTATCCGTTACTTTTGTTTGTTTTTTCTAAAAAATATGGTTGGACAAATTGGAAAAGAAAACTAGTTGGTAAAGTAGAAATTCCTGTAATTGATGAGCAATAATCCGTTTCATATTGATTTTAAACTCAACGGAAATTCTTTTTCTACTTCGGATGAATTGATTCTTTTTTCCAAAGAAATGCCTAATTCTACATATCAATTTTTTGTGGATTGGTTTTCTGATTCAGAGTTTATAGAAGTTCAAACTTCGGGTTCTACAGGAAAACCAAAAACCATACAACTCAAAAAAGAGTTTATGATAAATTCTGCATTGGCAACTGGAACTTTTTTTGATTTGAAAGAAAACACCACAGCTTTATTGTGCATGTCAACCGATTTTATTGCTGGTAAAATGATGTTGGTTAGAGCGCTTGTTTTGGGTTGGAATTTAGATATGATTGAACCTGTTTCTAATCCGTTAGAAAAAGTAGATAGAAGTTATGATTTTTCTGCAATGGTGCCAATGCAACTACAAAATTCACTTTCTCAAATCGATAGAATTCGAAAATTAATTGTTGGTGGCGGAATTGTTTCTGAAGAATTGATTTCTGAAATTCAAAATATATCAACTAAAGTATTTGCGACCTTTGGCATGACAGAAACCATTACTCATATTGCAGTAATACAATTAAATGGTTTTAAAAATACAACTTTTAGTGAGGTAGAAAAATCGCATTATACAACATTGCCAAATGTTTCAATATCAAAAGATGCTAGAAATTGTTTGGTAATTAATGCTCCAAAAGTTTCGGATAAGAAAATTGTTACCAACGATGTTGTAAAGATTATTTCTAAGAATAAATTTAAATGGTTGGGTAGAGTTGATAACGTAATTAATTCTGGCGGAATTAAATTACATCCAGAAGAAATAGAGAAGAAATTGGCTAAAATTATTCAGCAACGTTTTTTTGTTGCTGGACTTCCTGATGCAATCTTGGGAGAAAAACTTATTTTAGTTATAGAAGGGAAAAAAGCAACCATCATTTTAAGTAAAGCAAAAAGTCTTACACGATACGAAACACCAAAAGCTATTTATTTTGTTGAATCATTTATTGAAACTACATCAAAAAAAATCCAACGAAAAAAAACGCTGGATTTACTTTTTAAATAGTAATTAAAAAACTTCTTAAATCTTGTTCTTCATTTAAGTTTAGTTTTTTCTTTATTCTGTATCTAGCAGTTTGTACAGATCTTGGATCTACATTTAAAATTCTTGCTATTTCTTTTGTTTGAATGTGCAATTTTATAAACATGCAATGTCTTAATTCTGTTTCTGTAAGTGTAGGATACTTGCTAAGTAAATTGTCGTAAAACCCACTAAATACGGTATCAAAATGTAATTTTAATTGCTCCCATTCATCATTATTTTCAATAATAAAATCTATTTGTTTTATGGTGTTGTTTAGTGCTTTTGTATTGTCAGTTTTAATAAAATTTAAATCAGCTTTTACTTCTTTTAGGTATTGTTTGTAATGTAAAAGTTGTGTAGAAAATGAAACCATTTGTTTTTCATTTTCTAAAACATCATTATTTAATTTTTGAATAATGCTTTTAAAAGTTTCTTCATTATTTCTGTTTTTAAAATAAACGATAAAACTACCAATTATGGTTATAATTAGTAAACCACCAACTACCGCTAATAGAAAGAGTAAATTTTGATAAGAACTCTTGTAGATTTCTAATTGTGTAGATGTGTTTTTTAATAAAAAACTATAATTTAGAAGGTCAATTTTTGTTTCTAAAACATCTTTTGTTTCAATTTGTTGATTAACAACATCAACAAGAATGCTAGGATCTGTATGTGCAATTAACTCTAAGCTAAATATACAATCAGAAGAATCTTCACTACTTTGGTGAATTTGTACGCTTATTGTGTTTTTACCTTTTTTGAAAATTGAAGAATCAAAAATTTTGACATAGTATGTCATCTCTTCTTCATTATCTACATAATGTCTTGCAACTGTGTTGTTTGTAATTGTTGCATTTGGCATATTTTCTCTGTAAATTTCTTTCCCGTTGAGGTAAATTACAGCACCATCATCACGTAAAAGTTTAAATTCATATCCTTTAAAATCTGATATATTTTCTATGTTTATTGTTTTAGAAAAATATTTTACGATTTCCTTTTTATCAGGGTTATCTCCAAAACTTATTATTGTTGCTATTTGGTTATCTCCATAACCTAAGGGAGAAGTACCTGTTTTCCAATTTTGAAAATTTTGATTTTTGTACCAATTATCTTCTAAATATCCTTTGTCATAGAAACTCCATTGATCTCCATTTTTAATTAATATTTCTTGACTATAAGAAGCGAAACTTGAAAACACAAAGCATAAAAGAAGTGTACTCTTATAAATAATAGTATTATTTTTTTTCATAAAAATTACATTAATGAGTAAATGTAGTAGTTTTTAGTTAATAAACTTTAAGTTGTAGTACATTAGTTGTATGTTGTTGCAACTATTTGTTAAATATATAATATATATTTGAATTGTGCATTTAACTGAATTAATAGGAAAGTTGTATTGAAATCGGGGGATAAATCAATAATCAACAACAAATTTATTAAATGTAAAAAAGCCGTATCAATTTGATGCGGCTTTTTGACTTTTGTAATTTTTTAAATATTTTACATTTCCATAGAATGATATACGTTTTGCACATCATCATCTTCTTCTAAGCGTTCTAATAATTTTTCTACATCTGCCTGTTCTTCTTCAGATAGTTTTTTAGTTGTAGTCGGAATTCTTTCAAAACCTGAAGATAAAATTTCTACATTATTCTCTTCAAAGAAAGATTGAATAGCACCAAATTGTTCAAATGGTGCGTATATAACAACTCCTTCTTCATCATCAAAAATTTCTTCAACTTCAAAATCAATTAACTCTAATTCTAACTCTTCCATATCAATAGAAATATCTTCCTTTTTTACAGTAAAGTTACATGTATGATCAAACATAAAAATTACAGAACCAGAAGTTCCAAAGTTTCCATCACATTTATTAAAAGCAGATCTTACGTTAGCAACCGTTCTATTGTTATTGTCTGTAGCGGTTTCAACAACTAAAGCGATTCCATGTGGAGCGTATCCTTCAAACAAAACTTCTTTATAGTTGTCTGTATCTTTATCAGTTGCTTTTTTTATAGCACGTTCAACATTTTCTTTTGGCATGTTTGCCGCTTTGGCATTTTGAATTACAGCTCTTAAACGCGAATTTGTTTCAGGATTTGCCCCACCTTCTTTAACCGCCATCACAATATCTTTACCAATTCTGGTAAAAGTTTTTGCCATTGCAGACCAACGTTTCATTTTTCTTGCTTTCCTAAATTCGAATGCTCTTCCCATTTCTAAATTCTGATTTTTGTGTTATTTTTTACGGATACAAATTAAAACTAAACTTGAATAATCCCCAAATTAAATTGCTTTTCAATTGGTGCATGATTTGCTGCTTCAATTCCCATAGAAATCCAAGTTCTAGTATCTAACGGATTGATAACTGCATCTGTCCAAATTCTTGCAGCTGCATAATAAGGAGAAACTTGTTTATCGTACCTGTCTTTTATTTTATTAAATAATTCAGCTTCTTTTTCTGGAGTAATTTCTTCTCCTTTCTTTTTTAAGGATGCAGTTTCTATTTGCAATAAAACTTTTGCAGCAGAATTTCCGCTCATTACTGCCAATTCTGCACTTGGCCAAGCAACAATTAATCTTGGGTCGTAGGCTTTACCACACATCGCGTAATTTCCTGCTCCGTAAGAATTGCCAATAATAACTGTGAATTTTGGAACTACAGAATTGCTGACTGCATTCACCATTTTTGCGCCATCTTTTATAATTCCTCCATGTTCAGATTTGCTTCCAACCATAAATCCAGTAACATCTTGTAAAAAGACTAACGGAATTTTCTTTTGATTACAATTGGCGATAAAACGGGTTGCTTTATCAGCCGAATCGTTGTAGATAACTCCGCCAAATTGCATTTCACCTTTTTTAGTTTTTACCAATTTTCGTTGATTTGCTACAATTCCAACTGCCCAACCATCAATTCTGGCGTAACCTGTTAGAATGGTTTTTCCGTATGCTTCTTTATATTGATCAAACTCAGAATTATCAACCATACGTTTGATAATTTCTAACATATCGTATTGTGCGTTTCTTTCTTTTGGTAAGATTCCAAAAATATCATCTTGGTTTTCTTTGGGAGGAAAAGATTCGGTTTTGCTATATCCAGCTTTGTCGTAATCACCAATTTTATCAATAATATTTTTGATTTTATCCAACGCGTCTTTATCATCAAGAGCTTTGTAATCTGTAACTCCAGAAATTTCGCAATGTGTTGTTGCACCGCCCAAAGTTTCATTATCAATAGATTCACCGATTGCAGCTTTTACCAAATAACTTCCTGCTAAAAAAATACTTCCGGTTTTATCAACAATCAACGCTTCATCACTCATAATTGGTAAATACGCACCGCCGGCAACACAACTTCCCATAATTGCAGAAATTTGTGTAATTCCCATACTGCTCATTACCGCATTATTTCTAAAAATACGTCCAAAATGTTCTTTGTCTGGAAAAATTTCATCTTGCATTGGTAAATAAACTCCAGCCGAATCAACCAAATAAATAATTGGCAATTTGTTTTCTATAGATATTTCTTGTGCTCTTAAGTTCTTTTTTCCTGTGATTGGAAACCAAGCGCCAGCTTTTACCGTTGCATCATTTGCAACAACAATACATTGTTTTCCTTTTATGTAACCAATTTTCACGACAACTCCGCCAGAAGGACAACCGCCATGTTCTGCATACATATCTTCGCCAGCAAATGCACCAATCTCAATACTTTTAGAGTTGTCATCTAATAAGTACTCAATACGCTCTCTTGCTGTTAATTTACCTTTCGCTTTATGTTTTTCTATTCTGCTTTTTCCGCCGCCAAGTTTTACTTTTACCAACCTGTTTTTTAAATCAGATGCTAAAAGCTTGTTGTAATCTTCGTTTTTATTGAAGTTAATATCCATTAAATAATGTGTATAAAAATTGAAACGCTAAGGTACAAAAATGAGATATTAATTACACCAATATATTACTTGGAAATATTTTCCTTGGAAAATAAAATAATTATTCTTAACTTTGTGTCAAAGAACAAAAGAAAATGAAGAAAATTTTAGCATTTGCAGGAAGTAATAGTACAACATCAATTAATAAACAATTAGCTACATATACAGCATCTTTAGTTGATGAAAAATATGATGTAGCTGATTTAAACGATTATCAATTACCAATTTTTAGTATAGATATTGAAGCAGAGGGTTTTCCAAAAGCAGCTTTAAAATTTAATAAACTGTTAAGTAATTATGATGGTTTTGTAGTTTCTTTAGCGGAACACAATGGATCTTATTCAGCTGTATTTAAAAATTTGTTTGATTGGGTTTCTAGAATTGATAGAAAGGTTTTTAAAGAGAAGCCAGTTTTGTTATTAGCAACTTCGCCAGGAGCAAGAGGTGGAAAATCTGTTTTAGAAACAGCCGCAACTACTTTTCCACATATGGGAGCGAACATTGTTTCAACATTTTCTTTACCTAGTTTTTATGATCATTTTAAAAATGATGAAATACAAGACCCTGAATTAAAAGAAGGATTATTAAAAGCAATAAAAGAGTTTCAATTAGTAATTTAAAACTAGAAATCATGGAAGAAAAAAAGCAACTGAAAAAAACATATAGTAATGAAGAGATTACTGTTGTTTGGCAACCAGAAATGTGTACGCATTCTAAAAAATGTTGGAAAGGTTTGTTAGAAGTTTTTGACCCGAGAGAAAAACCATGGATAAAATTAGATGGAGCCACAAACGAACAGATTAAAAATCAAATTAATCAATGTCCGTCTAAAGCGCTTTCTTATCAATTAAATAATTTGTAGAAAATAATATCTTATGGGAGACATTTCTAAAGACATCAATTCGAAATTTAAAAGCAATAAAGTAAAAGCGCTTATCAACATAAAATATACTGCAAATTGGTTAAGTAGTAAAGAAACAGAATTTTTTAAACCTTACGGAATTTCGCCTCAGCAGTATAATATTTTAAGAATTTTAAGAGGTGCAGCAAAACCAGTAAAAGTTCAGTTGATAAAAGAAAGAATGATTGAGCGTGCTCCAAATGCCACTCGATTAATGGATAAATTGTGCGATAAAAAACTCATAGAAAGAGAACGTTGCGAGCATGATAGAAGAGTAGTTTACATCAATATTTCTGATGCAGGATTGCAATTATTAACAAAAATTGATAACCAAAATAACATCAATTTTATAGACAATCTTACAGAAGAAGAAGCAAAAACGTTAAGTAATTTACTAGATAAAATTAGATAAAAAGTATAATGAAAACATATAAAAGTATTCAACATTTAGGAGAAAGTCCGTTGGTAAATATGGGGCCAATCCGTTTGCGACAACCAATTCCAACTACAGATGTAGAAAGTGTAGATCCTTTTCTTTTATTGCATCATTATGGACCATTTGCAATTAGTGAATTTAACAATCCATTTGATTTAGGGCCGCATCCACACAGAGGATTTGAACCAATTACTTTATTATTTCAAGGAGAACAATTACACAGAGATTCTTTAGGAAATGAAAGTATCGTGAAAGCTGGAGATGTGCAATGGACAACAGCAGGAAGAGGAATTATTCATGCGGAAGGGCCAACAAAAGAGTTTGTAAAAAAAGGTGGTGATTTAGAAGGAATTCAGTTATGGTTAAATTTACCAGCAAAATACAAAATGATAACTCCGGCATATCAACATGTAAAAAGTGATGAAATGCCAGTGATTCAAGATACTTCGAAAAACATCCAATTAAAAATTGTTGCAGGCGAGCAAAATGGAAATTTTGGAAAAATAAAAACTCAAACTTCGGTTAATGTATTTATGATTGAAGCAACAGGAAAAGGGGAATTAGAAATTGAGATTCCAGTAGCTCACCAAAGTTGTGTGTATTTGTTGGATGGAGAAGTACAAGTAAATGATACAACAACTTTAGCTAAAGGAAAAAACCAACTAGCAGTTTTTAATACAGACGGAAATACTATTAAGATTGCAACAACAAAAGAAAGTAAACTAATTGTTATTTCAGGAGAACCAATTAACGAAAAAGTAGCTCAATACGGACCTTATGTGATGAATACGCAAACGGAAATTTTAGAAGCAATGCGTGATTTTCAGCAAGGTAAAATGGGGTATTTATATTAAAAAAAAAGTAAAATGAAAAAAATAATTCACAATTCAGAAACAAGAGGTTTTGCAAATCATGGTTGGCTAAAATCACACCATACGTTTAGTTTTGCAGGGTATCAAAACCAGGATAGAATGAATTTTGGAATGTTACGCGTTTTAAATGATGATATCGTGCAACCAAAAATGGGTTTTGGTACGCATCCACATAAAAATATGGAAATTATTTCTATTCCGATTTCAGGAGCTTTATCACATAAAGATAATATGGATAATAAACGTTCTATAGAAGTGGGAGAAGTGCAAGTGATGAGTGCAGGAACAGGCTTAACGCATTCAGAATTTAACGATAGTAAAACAAATGAAGTTAACTTTTTGCAATTATGGATTATTCCAGAAACAGAAAATAGTACGCCATATTATGATCAAAAAACTTTTGATGAAAATGGAAGGCACAACAAATTTCAAACCTTGGTTTCTCCAAAAAGTAATCAATTAGAAGGTTCTTTGCCAATACATCAGCAAGCATATATTTCTATGATTGATTTAGAAGCTGATTTTACAACGGAGTACCAACTTAAAAATGGCGCTTATTTTTTCTTAATAGAAGGAGAAGTTTTAGTTGCTGGTGAAAAATTACAAAAAAGAGATGCCATAGGGATTTCTGAAATAAAAAAAGTTGTTATTAAGGCAAATCAACAAAGCAAATTATTGGTGATAGATGTTCCTATGAGTTAATTTATAAAATCTATTTTTTACAAAAGCCAAAGAATCAAATTCTTTGGCTTTTTCTTTTCAAAAAATAAACATATCTTGCAAAGTATTATGCATGCATAATAAATTTAATTCCGAAATTATGAAATACAAGCACATTTTTGAACCATTAGATTTAGGTTTTACAACGTTGAAAAATAGAATTTTAATGGGCTCTATGCATACAGGATTGGAAGAAGAAAAAAATGGAATGGAAAGAATTGCTGCCTATTATGGAGAACGAGCAAAAGGTGGAGTTGGATTAATTGTTACGGGTGGAATTGCTCCAAACAGACAAGGTTGGACAGCGCCATTTTCTGCAAGAATGACAACAAAAAAACACGCAGAAAGTCATAAGATAATTACGGAAGAAGTTCATAAACACGGCGGAAAGATTTGTATGCAAATTTTGCATTCGGGTCGTTATGGATACCACCCATTTAGTGTGGCACCATCAAATATTAAATCACCAATTTCTCCTTTTAAGCCTTTTCAATTAACAGAATCAGGAATAAAAAGAACAATTAAAGATTTTGTGAATAGTGCAAAATTATCAAAAATTGCTGGTTATGATGGAGTAGAAATCATGGGTTCTGAAGGATATTTAATCAATCAGTTTATTGCAAAAAGAACCAATAAACGCATGGATAAATGGGGCGGAGTTTATGAAAATAGAATGCGTTTACCAATTGAATTGGTAAAACAAACTAGAGCAGCAGTAGGCAAGGATTATATCATCATTTTTAGACTTTCTATGCTAGATTTGGTAGAAAACGGAAGCGATTGGGAAGAAATTGTTCAGCTAGCAAAAGAAATTGAAAAAGCAGGTGCAACGATTATCAATACAGGAATTGGTTGGCACGAAGCTAGAATTCCGACAATTGCAACGTCGGTTCCAAGAGCAGCATTTACTTGGGTTACTAAAAAAATGAAGAAAGAAGTTTCTATTCCTTTAATAACAACAAATAGAATAAATATGCCAGAAACGGCAGAAGAAGTTTTGGCAAATGGAGATGCAGATATGATTTCTATGGCGCGTCCTTTTTTGGCAGATCCAGAATGGGTAAATAAAGCTGAACAAGAAAGAGATGATGAAATAAATACTTGTATTGGTTGTAATCAAGCATGTTTAGATCATGTTTTTCAACAAAAAGTTGCCAGTTGTTTGGTGAATCCTAGAGCGTGTCATGAAACTGAATTGAATTACAATCCTACAGAAAATAAAAAGAAAATTGCTATTGTTGGTGCGGGTCCAGCTGGATTGTCTGCTGCATCTGTAGCTGCTCAAAGAGGTCATTTAGTAACCTTGTTTGATGCTGATTCTGAAATTGGCGGACAGTTTAATATTGCAAAACAAATTCCAGGTAAAGAAGAGTTTTATGAAACCATTCGTTATTTTAAAAAACAATTGGAGTTACATCATGTTACTCAAAAATTAAACACTAGAGTTACTGCGAACGATTTGATAAAAGAAAATTTTGATGAAATTATTTTAGCTACAGGAATTAAACCTAGAATGCCAAAAATTGTTGGAATCGAGAATAAAAAAGTGCTAAATTATTTAGATGTTTTAAAATATAAAAAACCAGTCGGAAAACGTGTAGCTGTTATTGGAGCAGGTGGAATTGGTTTTGACGTTTCAGAGTATTTAGCGCATGAAGGTGAAAGTACTTCACTTAATATTGATGCATGGTTGAAAGAATGGGGAATTGATAAAACCTTATCAGCAAGAAGTGGGATTGAAGGTATTACTCCAGAAATAGATCCATCACCAAGAGAAATATTTATGTTTAAGCGGAGCAAAGGTAAATTTGGTGGGAATCTAGGAAAAACAACAGGTTGGATTCATCGTTCTACATTAAAAAAGAAAAACGTACAATTTATAAATAGAGTAGAATATACAAAGATTGATGATAATGGTTTGCATTATATACAAAATGATGAAGCAAAAATTTTAGAAGTTGATACGATTGTAATTTGTGCTGGTCAAGTTCCTTTTAAAGAATTAATTTCTCCGTTAGAAGATGCAAATGTAAAAGTTCATGTAATTGGCGGCGCAGATATTGCTGCAGAATTAGATGCAAAAAGAGCGATTAATCAAGGATGTAGATTAGCAGCTGAGTTATAATGTTAAAATATTTTTTTTTAAACTTTTTAAAATGTAGTTTTACTTTTTTAAGATAATACAATAATTAAGACTATTAGAGTTTATTAAAAGGATATGAGAAAGATAATTTGTGGTATTCTGCTAGCAATACCATTTTTTTGTTTTGGGCAAGAAGCAGAAAAAGATTTATACAATTGGTTTGATAATACAATTGGTTTAGAGAATACAGCTATTAGTCAAGGTATAAAGTATAATGAAAACTTTGCTATAAAAGATAATAAGCACTCATTTTATAAAAGTTTTGAATATGTAAAGGGCAGTATTAAATATAATGGAAATTTATATAATAGTGTATACTTTAAATATGACTTGTTTTCTGAAGAAATAATTATTTTACTTGAAGGAAAACAAAAATCAAGAATTACCATACAACTTTTTAAAAAATCTATAGATAATTTTACAATTAATAACATTCGTTTTGTAAAAGTCTTAAGAGAAAATGATAAATTAAATCAGGATATTGAGTTTTATGAAGAAGCATATAAATCTAATTTCATTAAATTATTGATTAAACATAGTAAATCAAGAAAAGAAATTTTATATAAAAGAAGAATATTCTTTGAGTACACTAAGAAAAAAAATACATATCTGGTGTTTTTTAATAATGAGTACATTAAAATTAGTTCTAAAAAAAGCATTTTAAAAACCTTTCCAAAACAAAAATCATATATTCTATCTTTTTTTGAAAAAAACAAACTACTTAGAAAAAAAGATTTTGATCGTTTTTTAACAAATTTAATGAAAGTTTTAAGTGATAATATGTCGAAAAATAAAACATTAATATAGATGAAGAAGTATTTTTTTATGTTGCTTTTTTTAAGCGTTAAAACAATTGTAGCTCAAGATTCAATTCAAAAAATTACGATTTCATTTAATGAAACTCCTATTGAAAAAGCACTAAAAAGTATTGAGAAATTATCAAATTACACTTTTTTTTATGTAAGTGATTGGTTTGGTAAAGATAGTGTTAGTGGAGAATTTAAAAAGAAATCTATAGAAAATGTATTAAATACAATTTTAAAGAATACTACTATAAATTATTATATTCTTAATAAAACAGAAGTAATTTTAACACAAAACAATATCGTTTATGATCAACTCCCCGATAATTTCTTAAGCTATAAGAAAGAGACGGAAAACGAGGTCACAGCATTAGCTCCAGTTTTTTATGAAGATTCTTTTTTTAATAAAAATGATATAATAAAAATAGGAAAAGCAGATAAAAACAGCAAGAAAAGTAAATTTAGCTTAACCGGAATAGTAGTAAGTGAAGAAACGAGAAAGCCGATACCCAATGTTCTTATTTTAGTTAAAAAAACGGGTTTGTGGACCACAACGAATAATAAAGGTTTTTACAAATTAGATTTACCACTAGGATTAAGTGTTTTAGAAATAAGTACATTAAATGTAGAGAAAAAAACCAAGAATGTTTTAATGTATAATAATGGTGAGTTAAATATTGAATTAAGAGAGGTTAGTGAGGAGTTAGATGAAGTAGTAATTAGAGCTAATAGAAATGTAAATGTTGTTAAAACAATTTCTGGAGTTACACAAATAGAAATTTCTAAGATTAAAACAATTCCACTAGTTTTGGGAGAGCTAGATATATTAAAGGTAGCTACAACTTTTCCAGGTATTTCTACTGCAGGAGAAGGAGCTTCTGGGTACAATGTCAGAGGAGGAAAAGTTGATCAGAATCTTATATTATTAGATAATATGGTAATTTATAATTCAGCCCATTTTTTAGGAATGTTTACTGGATTAAATCCGTTTACCTCTAGTTCAATAAATATATACAAAGGAAGTATTCCTGCAGAATTTGGAGGAAGGTTATCTTCTGTTTTCGATATTAAGACTAAAGATGGAAATAATAAGAAGTTTTCAGGAGAAGCATCTATAGGGCCAATAATGACAAACTTAGTGTTAGAAATACCAATTGTTAAAGGGAAATCATCTTTACTATTAGGAGGAAGAACTACATATTCTGATTGGATATTAAGATCTCTAAACACAGAATCATTAAAAAACAGCAAAGCTTCTTTTAATGATTTAGTAATGAAATATGATTATACAATTAACGAGAATAACTCTTTAAAAGTAAGTGGATACATGAGTAATGATAAGTTTAGTGTTACTTCAGATTCATTATACAGTTATAGTAATAAATTAATTTCAGTAAATTGGAATCGTAAGTTAAATGAAAAAAATAGGTTAAATGTAATTTTAGCAAATAGTAGTTATGGATTTAAAATTAATTATGAAAAAGAAGACCAGGGTGGATTCGATTTAGGGTATCGTATAAACGAAACACAGTTGAAATTTAAATTTCAACATCAAATAAATAAAAATCATAAATTAACATATGGAGCATCTACAAAATTATATAATGTAAATCCTGGTAATTTAAATCCAGTTGGAGAAAAATCTACGTACACAAAAATTGATATTCAAAAAGAAAAAGCCTTAGAATCTGCATTGTTTGTTTCAGATAATATAAAGGTAAGTGAAAAATTGCAATTAGATTTAGGATTAAGATATTCAAATTTTTTATCACTAGGTCCATCAACTCAGAGAGTATATGAAAATGATGTGCCCAAAGGAGATGAAACGCTGTTGAGTGAGCCTAAGTATTCTAATAATGAGGTTATTAAATCGAATGGTGGGTTAGAGATGAGAATATCTACAAGATATTTTTTAAAAGATAACTTTTCAATGAAAGCGAGTTATAATACAAACTATCAATACATTCATACATTATCAAATAATACTACTGCATCACCAACAGATATATGGAAACTTTCAGATTTAAACATAAAACCTCAAAGAGCAGAGCAAGTATCTTTAGGTTTCTATAGAAATTTAAATGAAGATATGTATGAGATTAGTGTTGAAGGGTATTATAAAAAACTAAAGAATACATTAGATTATAAAACTGGAGCTAAATTGTTTTTAAATAAGAACATAGAAACTAAAGTTTTACAAGGCGAAGGTAAATCATATGGAGCAGAATTTTTAATAAAGAAAACTAGAGGTAAGTTAAATGGTTGGGTTGGATACACGTACTCACGTTCTTTAAATAAATTTGTAAGTAATTATGCAAGCGAAACAATTAATAAAGGAGTATTTTTCTCATCAAATTATGATAAACCACATGACTTTAGCCTTGTAGCAAACTATAAATTAACTAACAGATATAGTTTGTCTACTAATGTAATTTATCAAACAGGAAGACCGGTAACTTTACCAACTTCTAGATATACATTTAATAATAATGAATATATTACTTATAGTGACCGAAATAAATTTAGAATACCAAACTATTATAGATTAGACATAAGTTTAAATATAGAAGGGAATCATAAAATTAAAAAGTTTGCTCATAGTTTTTGGAATATTTCAATTTATAATGTTTTAGGAAGAAATAATCCTTATTCTGTATTTTTTGTTACAGAAGACTCAAAAATTAAAGCTTACAAAAGTTCTATTTTTTCAATGCCAATACCAACAATTACATATAATTTTAAATTTTAAATTAGATGAGAAAAAGTAAAAATAAATTATTGATAATTTTTATATGTATTTCTACATTGTTAAGTTGTGTAGAACCATATGATTTGAAGCAAGAAAATAATTTTGATGATTTATTAGTAGTGGAAGCTGTTTTAACAGATGAATTTAAATTTCAAAGCATAAAGTTAAGTAGAACATATTCTTTAGATAATGTTAATCCAGTTATAGAAAAGAATGCTATTGTAAAAGTAATAGAAGATGGCATCACTATTTACGAATTTGAAGAAGATAAAAATGGTATATATGTATCAAAAAAACAGTTTAATGCAAAGGTTAACAAAAAATATAAATTAGAACTAGTATTAAGCTCTGGGAAAAAGTATTCTTCAAAGACAGAACAACTTTCTTCAGGAACAAAATCTGACTTTGATTTAATTGCAAGTAAAGGTCAAGATAACTCAGGAGATGATGGTGTTTTTATTAAATACGTTAGTATAAATGGAGGGAATAATGAAAGTTCAAACTATTATAGATTTGATTATTCTAGTACTTATAAAATTGTTTCTCCAAATTGGGCTGATGAAAAGCTTGTTGTAAATTCAACAAATAAGCCTTCACTTGTAGCTAAGGGTAATGAAATAGGGAAGGTTTGTTATGGTGTAGATGTATCAACTAAATCTTTTTTGCGAAATGCAGATCAATTTCAAGGGAATGATATTGAACCATTTAACTTGAGGTTTTTAGCTAAAAATGATCTTAGAATTTATCACAGATATAGTTTAAATGTAAAGCAATTCCTTATATCAAGAGAAGCTTTTATTTTTTATAAAACTTTAGAAGAGTTAGTAACGTCTGATAATTTGTTTTCAGGAAACCAGCCAGGTTTAGTAATTGGAAATATTACTTCTTCGGATGAAAATAATGAAAATGTTTTGGGGTATTTTGATGTGTCAAAAGTTTACTCAAAAAGGGTATTTTTTAATTATACTGATTTTTTCTCAAAATCAGGAGATCCACTTCCAGAAGATAATTATTTTGAACCATGTATTTCATCATATCCAACTTTAGATAGTAGAAGACATGAACAACCTCTCTCTTTAAATGAAATGTTAACTAATGGACTTGTTGTGTTTTTGGCAGAAAATCTTTTACCAGTAGTTCCTGGAGGGCCATATCAAGTAGTGACAAAAAATTGTGGGGATTGTAGCAAATATGGAGATGTAAAGAAACCTGATTTTTGGATAGATTAATTGTAGAATAATGAAAAGAAAAATAGTTAGTTTAGTTATTGGTTTAGTTTTAACACAAGTATATTCATTTTCTCAAGTAGCAAAAGAAAATGTTTTATTTGACAATACATTAAATGAAGGAATTTATCTTCATTTTAATACTGCAACATTATTTACAGGCGAAAGCATCTACTATTCAGTTTATTGTATTAGCACTTCCACAGGTAAGTTGAGTTCATTGAGTAAAATTGCATATGTAGAATTAATTGGAGAAAATAATGAAAACGTATTTAATCATAAAATTAAATTAAATAATGGAACTGGTTATGGGAATTATAAAATTCCAATTGAAACACCATCTGGAAATTATAAAATTATTGGCTATACTCAATGGATGAGAAATGCAGATAAAGTTGAAGTGTTTCAAAATAATATAACCATTATAAATCCATATAAACCAAGTGGAGAAATATTTTCAATTAAAAAAGATATTGTTGAGATAAAAAAAAGAGAACTTGAAATAAAAACATCAGAATTTTTAAAAATAAAAATAAATAAGAAAAGTTTTAAAAAAAGATCAAAAGTTTCTTTCACTCTATCTAATAAAAAAAATCAAAAAGGAGGTTATTCTATTTCTGTTAGAAAAGTAGATGAAATTGATCTTTTGCAAAGTGAAAAATTAACCCCAGTTTTGTTTAAAGAGAGGTATAAAAAGCCTTTAAAAGGATATTCTAAAATTACCTTCTTACCCGAATTAAGAGGAGAATTAATAACAGGTAAGTTAATAAGAAAAACAGATAATAAACCGGTTTCAAATAAAAAAATTGCTCTGTCAATTAATCAAAAAGATTTTATATTAAAAATTTCAACTACAAATGAAATGGGAGAGTTTTATTTTAATGTAAATGAAAGATACTCTACTGAAAGAGCAATATTTCAAAAGTTAGGTAAAGATAGAGAAGATTATAATATTGTCATAAACCCACATTCTCCATTTAAAAAAGATAGCTTAGTTTTTGGTAATTTTAAAATACCCAAAAAGTACAATAAAATTATATTGCAACGTAGTATATATAATCAAATTGAAAATGGATATCAAATTGTAAAACAAGACAGTATTATTGAAATAAATGATATAATTCCTTTTTTTGATAAGTATGATGAAGTCTATAAATTAGATGATTTTAAAAGGTTCAATTCTTTTAAAGATGTTTTTATTGAAATAATAAATAACGCTAGCATTGTTAAAAAAAGCAAAGACGAATTTAACTTCTCTATTAAATCATTAAATCCATATTTAAACAATACACAAGAAGTTGCAGTAATTGTAGATGGAGTATTACTACAAGAATACTCTAAATTGATTAATTCAGATGCAAATAAATTTAAGAAAATTAGTGTAAAGAGAACTGAGAAAAAACTTGTATTAGGAAATAAGTTATATGACGGATTTATAGTATTTGAAACTTATAAAAGAGATTTTAACTTATTGAACAAAATTGATAATAGGTTAGATGTTAGTTACTATAGGCCAGAGATAGCTAAAAAATATTTTAAGAAAGAATATTTTAAAAATGAGAGAACTCGTATTCCAGATTTCAGAAATCAATTATTTTGGGAACCATCAATTAAAATAGAAAATGAAAACACACAAATAGATTTTTATACATCTGATAATATAGGAACTTATGAAATTAGTGTTGAAGGTTTTACAAACAATGGGCTACCTGTTTCTTTAAAAGAATACATTATTGTTAAATAATATATAAGAGTTTGAAGTTTTTGTGTTTTTAAAAATAATCTTAAGATTTATTTAAGAAATATAGAAATATAAAACCATGTTTATCCTTTAGTTTTTTTATTATAGACTAGTTAGTAATAAAATAATAAAATAAATAACGATATTTGTTTGTTCAATTTATTAAAAAGAAATGATTATGGCAATGAATAAAAATACAGTTTTGGCTTGGGCAACATTTATTATGATATTTGTTGGATTATGTTTAATTGCTTTAGGCGCTTTTAGATATGATGATGTTGCTGGTTATGGTTTTGCATCTGTAGGTATAGGTTTCTTTGCAATTGCTTGGGTATTTAATGCTTTAAAAGGAAGAGTGTAATAGTTTTAAAGTTATAAGTCACAAAGTTTATAAAGTGAAAGGAAGAAATGTTTTTTAATTTCACAAACCACAAACCACAAACCACTAAATATGTCAGACGATAAGAAAGTCATCTTTTCGATGAATAAGGTTTCTAAAACCTATCAAAGTACAAACAAACAAGTTTTAAAAGATATTTATTTAAGTTTTTTTTACGGAGCCAAAATCGGAATATTAGGTTTAAACGGTTCAGGGAAATCAACTTTATTAAAAATTATTGCTGGAAAAGAAAAAAATTATCAAGGTGATGTTGTTTTTTCTCCAGGTTATAATGTTGGTTATTTAGAGCAAGAACCAGAATTAGACGAAACAAAAACGGTAATAGAAATTGTAAAAGAAGGGGTTGCAGAAACAGTTGCAATTTTAGATGAATACAATAAAATTAACGATTTGTTTGGTTTAGAAGAAGTATATTCTGATCCAGATAAAATGGAAAAGTTGATGAATCAACAAGCAGAATTACAAGATAAAATTGATGCATCAAACGCTTGGGAGTTAGATACAAAATTAGAAATTGCAATGGATGCTTTACGTACTCCAGAACCCGATAAATTAATTTCTGTTTTATCTGGAGGAGAAAGGCGTAGAGTAGCTTTGTGTAGATTACTTTTACAAGAACCAGAGATTTTATTATTAGATGAACCAACAAACCATTTAGATGCAGAATCTGTACATTGGTTAGAACATCATTTAGCCCAATATAAAGGAACTGTAATTGCTGTAACGCACGATAGATATTTCTTAGATAATATTGCAGGTTGGATTTTAGAATTAGATAGAGGAGAAGGAATCCCTTGGAAAGGAAATTACTCGTCTTGGTTAGATCAAAAATCAAAACGTTTAGCGCAAGAAAGTAAAACAGCTTCTAAGCGTCAGAAAACATTAGAGAGAGAATTAGAATGGGTTCGTCAAGGAGCAAAAGGTCGTCAAACAAAGCAAAAAGCACGTTTGAAAAATTATGACAAATTGATGAGTCAAGATCAAAAACAAATGGACGAAAAACTGGAAATCTATATTCCAAATGGTCCACGATTAGGAACCAATGTAATTGAAGCTACTGGAGTTTCTAAAGCTTATGGGGATAAATTATTATATGAAAACTTGGAATTTAACTTGCCGCAAGCAGGAATTGTTGGGATTATTGGTCCAAATGGAGCTGGTAAAACCACAATTTTTAAAATGATTATGGGCGAGGAAACTCCAGATTCTGGAAGTTTTAAAGTTGGTGAAACTGCCAAGATTGCTTACGTAGATCAAAGTCACTCTAATATTGATGCAGAGAAATCTATTTGGGAAAACTTTTCTGACGGACAAGAATTGGTCATGATGGGAGGAAAGCAAGTAAATTCTAGAGCTTATTTAAGTCGATTTAATTTTGCAGGAAGCGAGCAGAACAAAAAAGTTGCTGCACTTTCTGGAGGAGAACGTAATCGATTGCATCTGGCAATGACCTTAAAAGAAGAAGGAAATGTTCTTTTATTGGATGAGCCAACAAATGATTTAGATGTAAATACCTTACGAGCTTTAGAAGAAGGTTTAGAGAATTTTGCTGGTTGTGCTGTTGTAATTAGTCACGATAGATGGTTTTTAGACAGAGTTTGTACGCATATTTTAGCTTTTGAAGGCGATAGCCAAGTGTACTTCTTTGAAGGATCTTTTACAGATTATGAAGAAAATAAAAAGAAACGTTTAGGTGGAGATTTAATTCCGAAACGACTTAAATATAAAAAACTGATTCGTTAATACATAAAAAACCCCGCTTTTAAGCGGGATTTTTATTTAGTAGTGTTTAACTCCTTCTTTTTTCATACACTTTATTGGCTCTTTTTTTCGTAGTTATTTTTTGAACTCTTTTCTTGTTTTTTGGAACAACTTTTCTACTTGAATTAATATTCTTTTTTCTAGTAGTTATATTTGATTTTCTTCTTTTAATTATTTTATTTCTTTTATCAACTTTAGCATTTGAATTTGCTCTATAATAATAGTAATTTTTGTCTTCTCTATATTTTCTATAGTTGTTTTTAAAATTTCTATTGTAGAAAAAACGATCATTATAGCTAAAAATTGAGCCAATATTTATTGAAAAATGAACATCAGAATCGTAATTAGAATATTGGTTAACATTTCCATGAAAAAATGGTTCTCCCCAACGATTATAAGAAACCTTTAAATCACCAACACGAATCAATAATCCTTTTCTGTAATAGAGTCTTATTTTTCCGATTTTGGTCACATTACCAGTATAATCATAACGGATATAATTTCTTCCTACTCGCTTTATATTACCTCTATAGTCTCTGTCAATTCTCAGTGAATTGTTATTGTAAGTTCTACCGTTATAGTTATAATAATTTGAATTTCTTGACACACTATTGAACTCAAAATCTCCATTTATAAACACATGAAATTGAATTCCCTTTTCTACAAAAGTTATAGCCTCATCATTTCTATTATTAATAATATTTTTTTTAGCTGATGTAGAATAGTCGTTCGCATTTACTGATGTAAAAGACAATAACCCTAATAATATTAGTAATCCTCTTTTCATAATTTCTAGGTTTTTAATTTTGCTTACTCTTTTCGATTTTCAGCTTCCACGATAAAAAGTAATTTTCAAAGAGCGTGCCAAAAATAAAAGAAGTGATTTTAAAATGTAGATTACTAAGGAATTGTTATTGTAGTTTTTTAATTAATACTTCAGGATTTTCATAATAAGGAAAAATTTTCCAACTAAAAAAGAGAAGTTATGAGCTTTCCTTGTTTAATTTTTTAATGCTCTTGGTATATTTTTTTAACCTACTTACATCTTTTAGCAATCCAATTGTTGAGCGATAAGGAATATCTTTTTGATCATGATTTATCCTAGCAATTTTATACAATTGTTTCCAATGAACTCTCATTTCTTTTAATGCTTGCAAGTAATTTGTTTTACTAGCGTCATAAATATGAGTGGGTTCAGCTAAAATTCCGTTAAGTTCTAAAATTTTAAAATTCCCATTTTCTAAATCTTCAAAAGCGTTGTATTTTAAATCTATTCTTCCATAAAACCAACCATCTACTTGTTTATTTAAAGTAGTAATTGTTTCTTCTAATTTTTTAGAAATTAAGTGATTACCGTTTATAAACTGAGTTCCTTTAGAGTGATTTCCAACATAAGAAAGTTGTAGTTTCTCACCTTTGTTAAGAATATTTTTTAAAGATATTGCATTGTCACATTTAATAATATCTATATAATGTTTTGCTCTTTTATCAGATAAAATTAGTTCTTTAATTGTTCGTTTTCCATCACCAATTACAAACGGAAAATTTTTTAATGTAATAGAAGTAATTTTCCCTGTTTGATTACCAGGAAAACGTAAATAAAAAATTCCACATTCTTTTTTTTCAGTTAAAAATTCTTGAATTAATATATCTATTGGATATTTTTCAAGGTACTTTTTCAACTCCTTTTCAGTCCTAATTTTTTTAACCAATAAACCTCTAAAACCAATGTCTGGTTTTGCTATCAAAGGATAAGAAATACTACATTCGTTTACCTTTTTTATTGTTTCTATAATGCTCGAATCAGCTTTGTGAAAAACGGTTATTGGTGAATATTTTTCAGGAATCAATTGCATGGTTTTGTACTTGGATTCAGTACCAATTCCAGAATTTTCAATTGATGGATTTACCGCTGTGTAAAAAACCAAATTTTTTGCTTTTATTGCATGAAAAAAGGCAAAAGGAATATTGGGAATATAAAACATAGGTGTTGGCCAATATTCCCAATTAAATAATTTGTATATGTGTTTTTTAGAGCTCAATTATTAGTTGTTAAACAATCCGTCTAGAAAGGTTTTAATTGTTTTAAAAGCCAACACAATTGTTGTGATAGATAAAATGATTGCAAGAGCTAAAATTAAATAGGCAATCCACATAGAATCTTCCATTTTATTTAAAGCCTTAAAAGCAATATTTAAAGTGATGGGAGAAATTATTAAGAGTAAAGTTAGCACTAATAATTGTTTCACTCCTTTACTTATTAAATTTGGATTAATACTCATTGTTGTAGTTTAAAATTGCGGTTCTAACATTTTTATATTTGTTTAATAATTTAGCAGCAACTTCTTTGTCGATATGCAGTTCATTTGCTAACATATTAATTCCTCTTTTTACCAATTTATCGTTTGATAATTGCATATCTACCATTTTATTTCCTTTTACTTTTCCAAGTAAAATCATGGTTGATGTTGTAAGCATATTTAATACCATTTTTTGGGCTGTTCCAGCTTTCATTCTAGAACTTCCGGTTACAAATTCTGGACCAACAATAACTTCAATCGGATATTTAGAAACCTTAGACAACGGACTATTTTTATTACAAGTGATGCAACCAGTGCTAATATTTTGTTTGTTGCAAGTTTCTAATGCAGCAATTACATAAGGTGTTGTGCCAGATGCTGCAATTCCAACAACCACATCTTTTTCTGAAATATTATGTTGCTGTAAATCAATCCAACCTTGGGTGATAGAATCTTCAGCATTTTCTACAGCTTTTCTGATAGCAATGTCTCCACCAGCAATTAAACCAACAACCAATTCATGTGGCACCCCAAATGTTGGTGGGCATTCAGAAGCATCTAAAACTCCTAATCGTCCGCTTGTTCCCGCTCCTAAATAAAATAACCTGCCACCATTTTTAAGTTTTTCTACAAGTATTTCGGTTAAAGTAGTTATTTGTGGAACTGCTTTTTCTACTGCAAAAGCAACTGTTTTATCTTCATTGTTGATGTTGTTTATCAACATAGAAGCGCTCATTTTTTCTAAATGATTGTACTTTGAATCTTGTTCTGTAATTTTGATGAAACTCATAAAACCAAAAATAACTAAAAAAGGCGATGTAAAAATTACATCGCCTTTAAATAATCTATTTATTTTTTTAAAATTTCTCTAAAATTGTATTTAACGTTGTGCTTGGTCTCATTTCTTTAGAAGTTAATTCTTCATCTGGATAATAATAGCCTTTGATATTTAAAGCACTTCCTTGAGCTATATTTAACTCGCTAATAATTGTGTTCTCGTTATTTTTTAGCTCGTTTGCAATCGTTGTAAATCTATTTTTAAGTGTGCTGTTTTTATTTTGATTTGCCAAGGCTTCTGCCCAATATGTTGCTAAATAATAATGCGAACCTCTATTATCCAACTCCCCAACTTTACGAGAAGGAGACTTTTTATTATCTAAGAATTTATCAGTTGCATCGTCTAATGTTTCTGCCAAAACTAAAGCTTCTTCATTATCGTTAGTTTGTCCTAAATGTTCTAAGGAAACTGCTAATGCTAAAAATTCACCTAAAGAATCCCAACGTAAATGTCCTTCTTCTAAAAATTGTTGCACATGTTTTGGAGCTGAACCACCAGCACCAGTTTCAAATAATCCACCGCCATTCATTAACGGAACAATTGATAGCATTTTTGCAGAAGTTCCGAGTTCTAAAATCGGGAATAAGTCTGTTAAATAATCACGCAATACATTTCCAGAAACAGAAATTGTGTCTTTTCCTTCTTTTACTCTTTGTAAGGTGAATTCTGTTGCTTCAAACGGAGCTAAAATTCGAATGTCTAAACTAGTTGTATCGTAATTTGGTAAATAGGAATTTATTTTTTTAATGATTTCTGCATCATGAGCTCTATTTTTATCTAACCAAAAAACTGTTGGTGTATTGGTTGCTCTAGCTCTGTTTACCGCCAATTTAATCCAATCTTGAATTGGAGCGTCTTTTGCTTGACACATTCTCCAAATATCTCCAGTTTCTACGTTGTGCTCAATAACAATTTCTCCATCAGAATTTAAAACACGAACAATTCCGTTTGATTGAACTTCAAATGTCTTATCGTGTGACCCGTATTCTTCAGCTTTTTGAGCCATTAATCCAACATTAGAAACTGTCCCCATTGTTGTTGGATCAAAAGCACCATTTTTTTTACAAAAATCTATAGTTGCTTGATAAATTCCTGCATAAGAACTATCAGGAATTACAGCTTTTGTGTCTTGTTGTTTTCCTTCAGCGTTCCACATTTGTCCAGAAGTACGAATCATTGCTGGCATCGAAGCATCAATAATTACATCACTTGGCACATGTAAATTGGTAATTCCTTTTTCAGAATTTACCATTGCAACTGCTGGATTATTTTTAAATGCTTCTGCAATATCAGCTTCAATTTCTACTTTTTTATCTGCAGGTAATTCTTCTAATTTACCAACTAAATTTCCAAATCCGTTGTTTACATCAACACCAATTTCTTCAAAAGTTTTTCCGTGTTTAGTAAATAATTCTTTAAAGAAAACACGAACTCCATGTCCAAAAATAATTGGATCAGAAATTTTCATCATCGTTGCTTTCAAGTGTAAAGAAAACAATACATTATTTTCTTTAGCATCATTTATTTCGGTTTTTAAGAAATTTATTAATGCTTTTTTACTCATTACAGATGCATCAATTATTTCACCTGATAACAATGGTGTAGATGCTTTTAAAACTGTACTATTTCCATTAGTATCTACGTGTTCTATTTTTACGTTTGTTGCACTTTTTAATGTTACAGATTTTTCATTGTGAAAAAAATCTCCGTCGCTCATTGTTGCAACATGGGTTTTAGAGTTAGAGTTCCAAACTCCCATAGAATGAGGGTTTTTCTTGGCATAATTTTTTACTGCCTTCGGTGCTCTTCTATCAGAATTTCCTTCACGTAATACAGGATTTACTGCAGATCCTTTTACTTTGTTATAACAGTCCATTACTTTTTTATCCTCAGCTGTAATTACTTCATCTGGATAATTTGGAATGGCAAAACCGCTGTCTTGTAATTCTTTTATTGCTGCTTTTAACTGCGGAACCGAAGCGCTTATGTTTGGTAGTTTTATAATGTTAGCTTCAGGAGATTTAACCAATTTTCCTAATTCTGCTAAAGCATCATTTACTTTTTGATCTTGGTTTAAATATTCTGACAAATTAGCTAATATTCTTGCTGCTAAAGAAATATCTTTTGTAGCTATTTCTATTTTAGATGCTTTTGTAAATGCTTGTACAATTGGTAAAAAAGAATAGGTTGCTAAAGCAGGGGCTTCATCTGTTTTAGTATAAATTATTTTAGCAGGTTTTGTCATTGCTTGTGTTTTTATCATTGTTTTTTTTTTGATACTTTTTAATTCGATTTATTTAAATCAGATTAAAATTTTAAAAGCTACAAATTTAGTGATTTATGACGAGAAAATTTCCGTCAAATTATGAATAATGTATTGTGTTAAATGCGAATTTGACAATAAAAGAGGAGAATATATAGGATTTATAATTAATAATAAAAGCCATATCTAACAATTGCTTGTTATGATATGGCTTCTTTGAAATATTTTCCGTTAATCCTGTTGCATTCCTACAACGCTTTACAAGTAGTTATTCAACGAGTGAAGAACTATACCTCAATAAAAAATCAACTTCCTTTATTTCAGTTGTTGAATTGTCTAGCTCTATGTACACATTCTGTATATATGTTGCTAATAATGACAACTCGATGTGTTTTTCAAATTTAAAGAATTCGCTGCTCTCGCTTTGACTTTAAACTTTCGTTTGTTTTCTTTTTACAGAGAAACTCTCTTAAGTTCTAAAAATGAAATATCATTGCTGTAAATCACTTTTACTTTGTTTATGAAAAACGATGATAAAGAACGTTACTTTATTGTTTCCTCGATGTAATATATTGCTTTATCTTACGATTAATTAAAATACTACTTCGTTTCTACATATCAAATATAGAAAACCTTTTTAAAAAACAAAACATTTCAACTAATTAATAATCAACAAGATATAAACACACTTTATTAACATTTGTTCATTAAAAAAGCGTTGTGAAAATCACAACGCTTTTTTATATGGTTCTGGTAAAAGAGAATTATCTTCTTTTTTCAGTAATTCTTGCTTTTTTACCTGTAAGCCCTCTAAAGTAGAAGATACGAGCTCTTCTAACTTTTCCTCTTTTATTTACTTCAATTTTTTGAATTGATGGTAAATTCACTGGGAAAATACGTTCAACTCCAACTGTTCCAGACATTTTTCTAATTGTAAAAGTTTCAGATAAACCAGTTCCTTTACGTTGAATTACAACCCCTCTAAAAAACTGAGTTCTAACTTTGTCTCCTTCTCTAATTTCGTAATATACTGTAATAGTATCACCAGCAGCAAATACTGGGTTTTCGTTTTTTGTTACAAATTCGTCTTGTACAAATTTTATTAAAGATTCCATTTTTTTATTATTTATGGTTTTTCAAAAACCAACTTTCACGATTTTTTCGTCAGAGGTTAATTTTGAGGTTGCAAATTTAGTAAATATTTTATAAAAAGAATAGTTTTACTATATTATTTTTTATACTGATAATTTGTGCAATAGAATATCCAAAATTTACGAACTTCTTTTCCGTTTAAGGTAATAATAATAGGTTGTAGTTCTGTGATGTTTTCAAAGTAACCTTTCAATTCAGATGGGATTTCACCTTTTTTATCTGCATTCTTAAAACGCTTGTCAGAATCTATAAAAAGTGCATTTTTACCAGTTAATTTAGATAAATCATCTCCTAAATAATCAAAATGTAATGCGTTTAAACCAACTATGTTTTGTGCATAAACTTTCTCATCCATAAAGAAATTTAACGCAGCAGATGTTTTGTAATTATCATTTGAAAACACGAATGATTTAGGATAATTCTCTTGAAGTTTCTTTGTTTCTGTAGCCAATTCTTCCCAACCAATCCACGTATCATCACTTTTAATGGGCACTAAATAAAATAAAACTTGTGCGGCAATTAACACATGAAAAACTATGGATGTAATAATTTGTGCTTTTATTAATTTATTGCTGATAAATATTCCTGCAATAATAATTCCTGTAATATATGAAGGCATCATCCAATTTAATTTTACCCAATAAATTGGTGTTAATGCAAAAAAACCAACAAAAGTAGGAACAAAAAACGCAAGCAAGAACAACGTTTTTGCTTTGGGAAGCTTAAACTTTAGCAATGCCCTTTTAATAAACTTAAATGTAAATGTTATAAAAACTGCAAATAAAACGGGTAATAATAAAACCAATTGATGTCCGATAGCTCCGAAAAAGTAACCTGGAGAAATTTTAAATTGTGAAATATTTCCTGTTCTACTAGATCCTTGAAAAGCAAATGAGGCAAAATCATGCTGATAATTCCACCACCAAACCGGGAACGTTACTAAGACAGAAATTACCAACGAAATCCATAACCATGGAGAAATTAATAATTTTCTGTATTGATTAGAAAATACCACAAAAGCTAATAAACCAATTTGCAATAATACCGCTGTATATTTACTGTCAAAAGCTAATCCCATAAAGATTCCTGCAAAAATCCAATGCCATTTTTTTTTATCAAAAATTGCTCTGTACAAACTAATCAACGATAAGGTCCAGAATAATAATAACGGAACATCTGGAGTAGAATTAAATGACAAAACAGTTAGAAACAGCGTAGAACTTATTAAAACCAACGCTTGTAATGCTTTTGTTTTCGATAAAAATAATTTAGCTAATTTGTAAAAACTTAATAATGTGATTGAAGTAACAACAAAATCGGCAAGTTTTACAACATAAACAGTTTTTCCAAAAACTTCAGTAAATCCTCTTAAAATATAGCCGATCATTCCTGGATGATCAAAATACGAAAGTGATAAATTTTCTCCGTAAAAATGATAATATGCATCTTGCGGCATCAATCCCATAAAAGGCAACAGTAAAAAACGGAATAATTGAAACCCAAAAACAATTGTCAATGCTGGATGTTTATGTATAATATTTTTTAACTTATTCATTGAGAAGATCTGGTCTTATTTGTTCTGTTCTTTCGTAGGATTTTTCTGTTCGCCAAGCATCAATTTTTGGAAAATTTCCAGACAATAAAACTTCTGGCACTTTTAATCCTTTGTATTCAGACGGACGCGTATAAACTGGCGGAGATAATAAATTATCTTGAAAAGAATCTGTTAAAGCAGACGTTTCATCTCCCAAAACCCCAGGAATTAATCTAATAATTGCATCACACAAAACTGCTGCTGCTAATTCGCCACCACTTAAAACATAATCGCCAATAGAAATTTCTTTGGTAATAAATAAATCTCGCACTCGCTGATCTACACCTTTATAGTGGCCAGTTAAAATGATGATATTTTCTTGTAAAGAAAGTGTATTTATCGTCTGCTGATTTAATGTTTTTGCATCTGGCGTCATGTAAATGACTTCGTCGTAAGTTCGTTCTGTCTTTAATTTAGAAATACAGGTATCAATCGGTTCTAACATTAAAACCATTCCTGCGCCGCCACCAAATTGCGTATCATCTATTTGTCTGTAATTGCCCAAACCATAATCACGTAAATTATGAAAATGAACATCAACCAAACCTTTATCTCTTGCTCTTTTTATGATAGAATAGTCAAACGGACTTTGTATCAATTCTGGAGACACTGTAATAATATCTATACGCATTTGGCAAATGTACGAGTTTCTAGTATTTTATGGAAAGAAGTTTTTAGAGAGAAATTTTTTAAGTTTCGCTAACGGGATTTTATAAGATTTGTGCGACTTAGAAATCGGAGATTTTTCGGACGTAGCAAATCGATTGTTGAATGTTTGTCAGTTCGTTATTTAGTTTAAATCTAAGTATAAATTTTATGAGGTGTTGTGTGTGGTTTTTTTATTCGGATATTCTCTTTTTTAAATCCATTCGTTCGTGTAATATTCTGGTAATTTCAACATAATTTTCATTTAGAGTTCTGTAGAAAATGATATGTCGATTGGTTTTCATTCCGAATAGACTTTGAGTAATCCCATCATAGTTTTTTCCTAAAACTGGATTGTCTGCAATTTCTTGACAAGTTGAAATCAGTATCTCATAATATTTGTCGGCTTGATTTTCAGACCAAACCTCGAAAGTATAATCCCAAATTTTCGATAAATCCTCAACGGCTTTATTGGTCAATTTAAATTTAGCCATTTGAGTGTTTTTTCGATTTTAGAGATTCAAGATGATTTATCGGGTCAAAATCTTGAGCAATTCCGCTATTAATTCCTTCCTGAATGGCATTTCTCAATGCTATTACTTTACTTTCTTCTTCTTCTAAAAGTCTTAATCCTGCTCGAATAACTTCACTAACATTTTTAAATCGACCTTCTCTTATTCGACTTTGAACGAATTGGTCAAAATAATTTCCAAGTGATATAGATGTGTTTTTGTTCATTTTGATAAAATTTTATTCAAATATACCAATAATTGGTATAATATCCAAATTTCAAATTACTTACAACTTTAATGATATCGAACGCTTTAATGTTTTATATCAAGAGTTAGCGAAAAGTAGCTAAAAACGAGTTTAGAAACAAACCAAATTATTTCTAACTCCTTATATTTACAAAAACTTTTTTTATGAGAATTGTATTTCTTTTTGTTGTCTTGCTGTTGGCAAGTTGTACTAAAAAATCAGAATCCGTAGAAATCTCTGCCATTAAAATAGTTAGAGATACGTATGGTGTGCCTCATATTTTTGCAAAAACAGATGCCGAAGTTGCCTATGGTTTGGCTTGGGCACAATGCGAGGATCAATTTATCACCTTGCAAGAATTGATGGCTGCTTGTAAAGGAATGCTAGGTGAAATAAAAGGAAAAGAAGGTTTGATTGCAGATTTCGGAATTAAATTTATGGGATTGCAAGAAATTACAAAAGCCCATTATGAACAAGATGTAACCGGAAAATTTAAAACCTATTTAGAAAGTTTTGTTGCTGGCGTTAATGCGTACGCAACATTGCATCCAGAAGAAGTAATGCTAGATGATTTGTTTCCAATAACCGGACAAGATGTAATTGTTGGTTATTTATTAGGGAATTTAGAAGTGTCGCATGCTGGACAAGATTTGGCGAAAATAATGAACGGAACGATTTTAAAAGACTTAAATTCTGATGTGCCAAAAGGTTCCAACGGAATTGCCATTTCTAAACGAAAAACAAAAGATAATAAAACCTATTTAGCAATCAATTCGCATCAACCTCTAGAAGGTTGGTATTCTTGGTACGAAGCGCATTTAATTTCTGAAGAAGGAATGAATATTTTAGGTGGAACGTTTGCTGGTGGAATTTGCATTTTTCATGGAGCGAATGAAAATTTAGCTTGGGCGCACACGGTAAATCATGCAGATTTTTCAGATGTGTATCAATTAGAAATGAATCCAGAAAACGACAATCAATATAAATTTGATGGAAAATGGTTAGAGCTGAAAGAAAAGAAATATACGTCTTGGTTTAAATTAGCAGGACCTATAAAATTCCCTATTTCAAAAACAATTTACGAAAGCAAATACGGACCTACTTTTAAAACAGAACAAGGTGTTTTTGCGTGGAGTTTTGTTGTTGGGCGTTCAATAAAAATGGCAGAGCAGTGGTACGAAATGAATAAAGCAACCAATTTTGCTGAGTTTAAAAAAGCGATTGAAATGCGTGGAATTTCTACATTAAATTTTGTGTACGCAGATAAAGAAGATAATATTTACTTTTTAAGTAATGGCGGTTTTCCGTATAGAAATCCAAAATATGATTGGAGCAGAATTTTACCAGGAAATACTTCAGAAACATTGTGGGGAACAGAAACGATTCCTGTAGATAGTTTGCCGCAAGTTTTAAACCCTAAAAAAGGTTGGGTTTTTAACACGAATAACACACCGTATTCTGCAACAGATTCGGTATCTAATTTTAAAGAAACAGCTTTAAATAAAATAATGGGTTATCAATCTAAAGGATTAGAAAACAATAGAAGTAATCGCTTTTTAGAATTGATTTCTCAATATGATAGTTTAAGTTATCCTGATTTTAAACGGATCAAATACGACAATCAATATCCGTCAAAAATGATGACTCCAAAAGCGCTCAATTTAGAAGATTTAATGCGTTTAGATGCTTCTAAATATCCAGATATTTCTGATGCAATTACGCAGTTAACCCATTGGAATCGAAAATCAGATTTAGAGAACACAACAGCAGCATTGTTTATTATTTCTTGGCTAGAAATAGATAGAATAAGAACAGAATCAGGAAGAAATATTCGTTACGGAACCATTACCGAAGAAGATTGTGTAGCAGGAATTAGAAAAGCAAAAAAAGAATTATTGGAAAAATATGGAACTCTAAAAGTACCTTTAAAAAAAGTACAACGATTAATTCGTGGCAATGTAAATTTACCGATGGCTGGAATGCCAGATGTATTGGCAGCTATGTATAGTAAAAAAACGAAAGATGGAACCTACAAAGCTTTCGCAGGAGAATCGTATATAGAATTGGTGCGGTTTGGAAAAAATGGTGTAGAGATAGAAAGTGTTAATACGTACGGTTCATCAGAGAAACCAGAAAGTAATTATTACACTTCAGAAATGAAATTATTTGCGACGCAACAACTTAAAAAAATGACATTGAATAAAGAAGAGGTGTTAAAAAATGCAGTACAAATTTATTCTCCGATGATGATGAAAAATTAAACACTTATTTTTTTTTAGATTGTTGAGATTTTTCTCCTTTTGCAGGCATTGGCCCACGTAAATGAATAATCAATCCGTTTAAAAAATTTCGTAATATTTGATCACCACATTCCATGTATTTTGGATGTTCCTCATTTCTAAAAAAAGCACCTAATTCGCCTTTAGAAACTTTAAAATCTACCAATTTACAAATGTCTATTATATCAGTGTCTCTCAACTTGTGAGCTACACGTAATTTTTTAAAAATATCGTTGTTTGTTAATCCCATAAAGCAAATGTACGAGTTTCAAAAGTTTTATTTAGAAAAGAGTTTTTGAATATTAAAATATCGATAATTGTGACTTTGAAGTAAACTCTTCAAGAAACTTCATTCCTTTGTATGAATTTCCTTTTGAATTCAATTTAGGACTCCATACAGCAATAGAATATTCATTAGGATGAATTGCAATTATACCACCACCAACACCACTTTTACCAGGAAGCCCAACTTTAAAAGAAAACTCTCCAGATTCATCATAAAAACCACAAGTTTGCATCAATGCATTTATTCTTTTAGATTGGCTTTTAGTAAGTATAGTGCTATTGTCAATTATTTTAGAACCTTTATTTGCTAAAAACAAGAATACTTCAGAAAGTTCTTGACAACTCATTTCTAAAGAGCAAAGATCAAAATAGAAATCAAGAACAGATGAAGGTTCATTTTGAATATTACCAAAGGATTTAATAAAATTACATAAAGCTACATTTCGATATCCAACATTTTTTTCTGATGTTGCTATTTTAGCTGAGTAATTTAATTTAGAATTGTTAGAAAGATTTCTAACAAATGCTAAAAAATCTTCTTTTGGATTTTCTAAATTACTAAGAAGAATATCAGAAATTACAATAGCTCCAGCATTAATAAATGGATTTCTTGGAATGCCATTGTCAGTTTCTAGCTGAATAAGAGAATTAAATGCTGTTCCTGAAGGCTCTACACCAATTCTTTCCCATATTTTTTCTCCAATAATTTGATATGCTAGTGTTAGTGATAATACTTTAGCAATACTTTGAATAGAGAATTTTTCAGAATAATTTCCAATACCAAAACTAAGATGGTTAATTGTAGATATATGTACTCCAAATTTTTTTGAATCTATAGTTGATAATTCAGGAATGTAGGATGCTAATTGCCCATCATTATCAATTCTTTCAGTTTCTAAATAGATTTCTTGAATTAAGTCTTTTAAATTCATTTAAAGTAGTTCTATAAATTTGAATTGTTTAAGGTATTAATTTTCAAGCTAAGTTATCAAAAAACAACTATTTAATCAACCAAATGAAAAATAGCCAAGGCGTATACTGCAAAACGAGCAAATCGAAATAACCCAAAAAGCATTACGCCTTTTAACGGGTATTTTATCAATCCGCCAGCCATACAAGTTATAGAAAACGGAATCGGTAACAAAGCACCAACTACAATTAAAAAGCCACCCCATTTACTGGTGTTTTTTAATTGTTTTGCCATTTTTACTTCTAAGAAATTTTTTATTTTTTCGATTTTTAACGCAGCTTTTCCGATAAAAAATGAAATGATTCCTCCACTATAAGATAAAGTTGCTAGAATAGCTAAAGTGATAATTGGTTCATCTGTTTTTTTAGACCAAGCAATAAAAATTTCTGGCGGAATTAATCCTAAAAAAGATTCTGAAATAAAGAAAACCGATAACACACCAAATGTAGAAAATGTTTCGGTCATGTGTTGCAAACCATCGTTGATGTTGTACACGTATTTATTGAATAAAATCAAACCAACAACAACTAAAGCAACAGGAATAATTGCTTTACGCAAACTTCTGCCAACGAACCCATAAAACCCAGTATAAGAATAATATTGGTGTAATAATTTGGTTTTCGATTTTTTTCGAACTTTCTTTCTTTTAGTCATTTGCCTGTTTAAGGTTCTTTTTTAGCAGCTGCGAAGATACACTATTATTCATTTTTACACGAAATAAAAATATAGTTTTAACGTAAAATTAATAGCTTATAAGTTGGCAATTGCAGCTTCTGCGCATCGTTCTCCGTCCATTGCGGCAGAAACGATTCCGCCAGCATAACCACCGCCTTCTCCACAAGGAAATAATCCTTCTATTTCTGGATGTTCTAAATTGTCTTTTCTGGGGATATTTACCGGTGATGAAGTTCTAGATTCTACACCAACAATATTTGCTTCAGAGGTATAATATCCGTGCATTTTTTGTCCGAATGCTTCAAATCCTTTTCGCAATCTTCCGCCAATTATTTTTGGTAATAAAGAGTGTAGTGGAGATGATTTTAATCCGGGTTGATACGAAGTTGGATTTAAGTCTGCTGATAAATTTCCTTCTACGAAATCTGTTAAACGTTGTGCTGGTGCAGTTTGACTTCTTCCACCAGATGTAAATGCCAAACGTTCTAAATCTTTTTGAAATTCTAATCCTTTTAAAGGGCCAAATTTTTCATATTTCGCAAAATCTTTGTCGATATTTAACTCAACAACAATTCCAGAGTTTGCATACAAATTATTTCGTCTGCTTGGCGACATTCCGTTGACAACAACTTCGCCGTTTGCAGTTGCTGCTGGAACGATAAATCCACCAGGACACATACAAAAAGAATACACACCACGTTCATTTACTTGCTGAACTAAACTATACGCTGCAGCAGGTAATAATTCGTCGCGTTTTCCTTCACAATGATACTGAATAGCATCAATAATATGCTGTGGATGCTCTACACGAACGCCCATTGCAAACGATTTTGCTTTGATTGCAATGTCTTTTTTATGTAACAATTCGTAAATATCTCTTGCCGAATGTCCTGTTGCTAAAATCACTGAATTCACAGTCATTTCTGCTCCATTTAGCAATTGAATTGCTTTAATTTTATTGTTCTTAATTATAAAATCCGTTACTCTAGCTTCAAAATGAATTTCTCCTCCGTGAGATAAAATTGTCTCCCGAATAGCCTCAATAATTTTCGGTAATTTGTTGGTTCCAATGTGAGGATGTGCATCGGTTAAAATTTGTTCTGTTGCTCCATGAAAAACCAAGTTCTCAAAAATTCTACGAACATCACCACGCTTTAAACTTCTGGTATATAATTTCCCGTCAGAATAGGTTCCTGCGCCGCCTTCTCCAAAGCAATAATTAGAATCTTCGTTTACAAAATGATCTTGATTAATTGCTTTTAAATCTCTTCGTCTGTCTTGCACATTTTTTCCGCGTTCTAACACAATGGGTTTAAAACCTAATTCTAGACAACGCAGAGCTGCATACATTCCTGCTGGGCCAAAACCAATAATATGAACTTCTTTTGCATTAGAAACTTCTTTGTAATCGAATTGATAATCAGAAGTTTCAGGTGCTGCTTCATTAATATAAACAGCCACTTTGTAGTTAAAGTAAATTTGTGGTTTACGAGCGTCGATAGATTTACGTAATATTTTTACAGCAGAAATGGTAGAAGATTTGATACTTAAATGATGTGCTGCTTTTTTAAGTAAGATATCTGTAACTTTTTCTTCTTTTAACTGAATACGTAATTGTAACTCTTTTACCATGTGGCAAAAATAAGGAAATTCTACTTCTAAATTTTAGTAAGTTCTTTGTAGTTTTATAAGAAGCTTTTAGTAATAAAAACGAATAATCTAAAAAATACGAATTTTTATTTTAACATTTTTTTAACTATATTTGAAAGAGCTTTAAATCAAATCATTTTCTTTGTCTATCTTAATAAAATGAAAAAAACTGCTTTTGTTTTTAACATGTATTCATTTCTTCAAATGTCTGAAAATAGTAATTTGCAAACAGTATTTGATTCTATTAAATATATAATTTTTCTAATTTGTTTTATTTTAGCGTCGAGTGTGATGATGCTTATACCCGTTGTTTTGTTTTATTCGGTAATTGGTGATTTTATCAAAAAGACTTCTTATAGTAATAAAATTAAAGAAGAAATGGGTCGAAAAGAAAACAATTCTAAATACTTACAATTTATTTGCGATAAATATATTAAAATTTCTTCTAACTTATTTAAAAATTTTATAGCTCTTGCTACTTGGAATATTTTTTCTTTATTCTATATTATTTTTTGGTTTGAAAATTTTAGTGATGGTTTGAAAGAGTACTTCTATTTTCCGTTTGCTATCTTACAGTCTTTAAGTAAAAATGAAATTTTTGATTCAATATATAAATTTCAATCAAATTGGTTGTTTATGAGTGCAATTATAGTACTTACTTTTTCTTTTTCCTTTTTTGGAAAATATATTGGTAGAGATATTGCTGAAAGCAATATTAAAAAATTAAATTAATTTTTTAAGTCTTTCCATTTCTTAATAATTTCTTGTTCTCTCATTAAAACTCCTTTTGGGTTTTTTTCAAAAGCATCTCGTTGTTCTTGAGTTGTTGCATCAGAACACCACCAATCGTGCATTTCTTTCACAGACGTTTTTAAATCTCTAAATGTCAAGTTTTTTTAGCTTCATAAGCTTCACAAGCTAATAAACTCGATCCTAATAATGAAATTACAACTCCGGCTGCTATACTTTTCTTGATAAAATATCTTCTACTTTTAGAACTTTCCATGATTCTATTATTGGTTAATTGAATGGAAAGATAGGTTTTTTTTGAGGGATTTTAAATTGATCCGATTTTTGATTAGTGAGCATAAAAAAACAGGTTAAGAAAATTCTTAACCTGTTTGTGTTAAAAGGTTTGTATTTTTATTTATTAATAACCATTACTTTAGTGTAAATTTTGTTTTCATAATACACTTTAACAATGTACTGACCGTTTCTTAGTTTAGATCCTCCCATTCTTACAATAGCTTTACCATCTTCTGGATCCGCTTTTTTAGACTGAATTAATCGACCATAAAAACTATAGATGTTAATTTTAGCTTTAGAATTAATATTATCTAATTGTATATTAAAAGATCCAGAAGAAGGATTAGGATACAAAGATATTGTAAGATTAACATCTTCGTCATCATTTTCATCATTTTCAACTTCTTGAGTATTTGTAGAAAGCGTCTTTTGAAGAGTTGATGTATTACCAGAACCATCTATAGCTGTTACATTTAGTACCATGCTAGAAGCTTCAAGAGAGACAATTTTACCATTTTTAATTTTCATTTTAAAGGTTCTTTTGTCTTTACCTTTATTATCATCGTCTCTATCTTTCTTACTTTTCTTCTTTTTGTCTTTTTTATGATCATTATCTTTATGGTCATCATCAGAAGCATCGGTATCTTTAAATTTGATGATATCTCCATTGGCAACAGATACTCCACCATTAGCTAAAATAAAAGAATATAAAGCTTGAGGGTTTGGTGATTTAATGGTGATTTCATTTTTCTTGAAGTTGATTTTAACTTCTTCTTTTACATCTCCATCGTGATCATCATCACCCTTATCTTTATCCTTGTCATCATCACCATGCTCGTCATCATCTTTATCTGATATTTTTAACTTAACAGTCGGATTGATCAAAGTAGGAATTTCTATCACACCAACTAAGCTTTCAAGACCACACGCATCTTCTGCAGAGTAATGAATGACATATTTATCATCCTTATGGTCGTCGTCATCTTTTTCATCATCATCATCATCATCATCATCACCTTTTCTTTTTTTCTTTTTCTTACTATTATAACTTCTATCATTATTGTTAGTAGGCTTGTAAGGATCAATAGAAGCAGTGATAACAGGTGCAGTTACATCTACAACAGTTACAATAGCATTTCCTTTTGCAATGTTTCCATTTACATCAGTTACGGTTAATACAACTGTATTTGGACCTAAATTAGCACAAGTAAAATCTACCATACTTAATGCAAGTGAAGCAATACCACAAGCATCATTAGAACCGTTGTCAATATCAGTAGTTGTAATAGAAGCATTACCTGTAGCATCTAGTTCAAGGGTTATGTTATTTGTTAAAACAACAGGAGGAACAGAATCTACAACGTTAACAACTGCGGTTGCAGAAATAGCATTTCCGCTTGCATCAGTAATCGTTAAAGTAACCGTGTTTGGCCCTACATTTGCACAAGTAAAAGAAGAGACATCTAAAGTCATCGCTTTAATAGTACAATTGTCGGTAGAATTGTTATTGATTTGAGCAGCAGTAATACTTGCAGCGCCATTTGCATCTAAACTAACTGATAAAGGCTGAGTGATTACCGTTGGTTTTTCTGTATCGTTTACCGTTACATTGAATGAAACACTTGAGCTACCAATAACATTGGTTGCTGTAGCTGTTACCGTTGTAGTACCATTTGCAAATGTACTACTTGGTGCTATATCATAAGTGATTACTGAGGCTGGAATACCTACTGTTTCTGTAGCAGCATAATTTACTTTTGCACCACATTGACCTAAATCATTACTTACTGTAATATCTCCTGGACTTACAATCTTTGGAGCAACACCAGTTACCTTTACATTAAACGATGCAGAAGCTGTGTTTCCAGAAGCATCTGTAGCTGTATATGTTATTATTGTTGTCCCTAATGGGAAGGTAGCACCACTTGCTAACCCTGCTGTCATTGCTGTGGTAGCTGAACAATTGTCAGTGCCAACAGGTGTTGTATAGCTTACAACTACACCTTGTGCACTTGTAGCAAAAACATTGATATCTGCCGGAACTGTTATGACTGGAACGATATTATCTACTACAGTTACAATGGCATTACAAGTAGCCGTAGCGCCTAAAGAACTTGTAACAGTTAATGTCACAGTATTAGTACCTATATTGGTGCAGTCAAAAGCTGTTTTACTTAATGACATGTTTGATATACCTACAGAAGAATTACTACCATTATCTACTTGTTGTGGTGTGATAATAGCTTTTCCGCTTGCATCTAAATAAACCGTAATAGGTTTACAGATTGCAGTAGGTACTGGATTGACAACTGTAACAACTCTGGTTAATGGTGCAGAGGTATTTCCAGAAGCATCAACTCCAGTATATGTTAAAGTATAAGTGCCAGGAACATTAGTGTCAACAGTTCCGGATACTAGAATGGCAGGATTCGTATCACAATTGTCTGTTATGGTAGCACCAGGACCTGTATAAGTTGTAAAAGCAGTAACGGTTTGCGTTGCACTACCATTTAAGGTTATTGTTGGTGCAATCGTATCGGGAGAAGTTGTTGAAAAGTCAGCTCCAAATGCAAAATTAACCCAGTTTTCATCAGCTAAATAATCAAATGATATACTACTAAAAGTCCCATTCATTCTTACAATAGCAAAACCTTCTCTACCTGTAATTTGAGTTGGAGAATCGATTGTGGTTGCTGTTGACCATAACACTTGTACCGGATTATTAAATTTAATAGGCACTGCAACTCCACCCTGTCCTATAGAAGCAAATACCAAAACTGGATTTGTCATAGGGCTATTAAACGTTAACGTATTTGAGCTTTTAACTGTGTTTTTAATGGTTGGATTTATATTAGGCACGTTATATGAACTAGGAAAGATTGCCTGATTATATAAATATGTAGTTGATTCAATATTTACACTAGAAGTATATGTATATCCTATGTTATTTATAGTTCCAGTAGCTGTTTTTGGATTAGCTAAACTAATTGTTGGTGCATCTGACCAAAAGAAATTTGACGTAGTACAACCACCTGTATTAATAGCAACAACATTACCGTTTACCTTCACTTTTGCGCCAGTTAAATTATTGCCTGATGGGCAATCATCAAATTGAACAATTACAAGTCTATTAATTTCACCTGCCACTGATAACGAAGCATAATTTGCTGAAGTAGGACTTCCTCCTAAGCTTATTTCACCTATAAATGCTCCATTTGGATGCGCCGAATTAAAAATATAGGCTCTTGCACCATCATCAGCGGCAGTGAATGCCACATTTAAACTACTTACATTATAATTAGTTGGTATATTTATATAGGTTTCAAAATACGTGAAATCAAGTTGTTGTAAACATTTTGTTAAAATAGAGTTTACAGAATAATTTATTTCACCGCTCGCGTTTACAGGAGCTGCTACCCAATTTGGGTCTGATGCTCCAGGTATATTTGCTTGAGTATAAGCTGCAGGGTTACCATGATTATTTAAACTGAAAGAAATGGCCCCGCCACCTTTGTTCATCTTCCAAGGAGAAATAGTGATTCCTTGTGAAAAACCAGATTGTACTAACATAATTAACATGAATGTTAATGGTAGTTTAATCTGATTTAAATAACTTAAGAAATGTAGTTTTGTTTTCATAATTAGTTAAATTTAATTAAATAGTTTTTATTTTGAAAAGTTGTTGATTTATAAAAAATTAAATTGTTTTTAAATTTCGTTTAATTTAAGTTATAAACTTAATCATCTAGATGAAATTGAAAAAATAAATGTGAAATAAGTTGTGTTTTATGTGAAGTTTGATAGTTTGTTTTCATAATATTTAATTTGTTTTTTCTTTTAAAAGTAATTGTTATTTTAACAATAAAACTCAATTCTTGTGTGCAAGAATAAAGGACACTCTTTAATAATAAACCCGTCAAGTTAATAATAAACCCGTCAAGGTTATGCTTTACTAAAAGGTCTTTTCAAGGTTCATAATTGCCTTCGCAAGATATATGGTAATTAGTTTAAAATCAATAGGTGTAAATACGTGTTTTTTTAATAAAAACTAGACTTTTTTCCTTTAGCACTTGCCTTTCTTTTAAATTTAGTGTATTTGAAGTTGCCTGTAGGAATTATCAAAAAAAGCATAGAAAGATTTCGAAAAAAATTAAAAAATTCTTCTTAGCCTTTATTAAAGTCTGTTTTTGTAGATTTTGTCATTCTATTATTTACGAAAACATCTTTTTTTAATTCCGTTATAAAACCTTTTTCTGTAAGCATTTCAACAGTTTCTTTTCCTAAATACTGATTGATTTCAAAAAACAAAACACCATTTCTGGTCAAATGGTTTATTGCTAATTCAGCTATTTTTTTATAAAAAAGCAATGGATTATTATCTTCAACAAACAATGCTAAATGAGGTTCGTTTTCTAAAACATTTGGGTGTATTTCTGCTTTTTCTAATTCACGAACGTACGGCGGATTTGAAACAATAATATCGAATTGTTGAGGCAATTCTTTGGTTGTTAAAATATTTTGTTCAATAAAATTAATTTGAACATCATTTAAATCAGCATTTTGTGTTGCAATTTTGATTGCTTCAGGTGAAATATCGATTGCAGTAATTTTTGAGTTTGGTAAGTTTTTAGCCAATGAAATAGGTATGCAACCTGTTCCAGTTCCAATGTCTAAAATAGAAAATTTTTCAACATTAGAATTTTGCACCTTTGCACCTTTATGTCTTTGCACCTTTGTAACTTCTTTGACAATCCATTCTACCAATTCTTCAGTTTCTGGTCTTGGAATTAAGGTGTTCTTTGTCACTTTAAAAGGTAAGCCATAAAATTCAGTTTCGCCTAAAATATATTGAATCGGTTCTTGTGTTTTTAAGCGCGATAAGGAATTGTATAAATGTTTAAATTTTTCATCAGAAATAGAGATTTGTGTGTTTAAAGCCAAATCAATTCGCTGTAATTTCAATTCTTTTTCAATCAGCAAAAAGAAAAAAGAATCAATTTCTGTTTGAGGAAAAATAGCAGATAATTCTTTGTTAAAATGATTTCTAAATTCTTTAATTTTCATTGATTTAATTCCGCTATTCATTGATGTTGGTTATTTTAGCCATTAGCCATTAGCCATTTGTCTTGTTTCTCAATTCTTTCATCTTTTTTACAAGTCCTTGATCATCCAAACATTACACGAATAATGCCCTGTGTTTCCAACGGGTTTATCCAAAGAGATAAATCCATTTTTTTTGTACAAAGCGGTTGCAGCTTTCATATATGGCAAGGTTTCTAAATAACATTTTTCAAAACCAAATTTTGTTGCTTTTTGTAAACAAATTGTAATCATTTTACTTCCTAAACCTAAACCACGAGCTTCAGGTAAAAAGTACATTTTTTGAAATTCACAAATATTGCCATCATAATTGTCTAATTGTGCAACGCCAGCTCCGCCAATAATTTTTCCGTCCAAATCAATTACATAATAAGCAGAAGTTGGTTTGTTGTATGTTTCAAACATATCGTCTAAAGCTTTGTCTTCATAAGCTGTGCCAACTTTTGGAACACCAAATTCAATTAAAACATCTTGAATTACTTTTTTAATCTGTTGATTATCTTTTGATTGAATTTCTCTAATTACTGGTTGATTTGTTTTCACTTTAATACACTATTTTTGCAGGAGCAAGTTATCATTTTTAATTAAAATAATGCACATTTCTCTACACGAAAAACACATGCAACGTTGTTTGCAAATTGCTAAAAACGGAATTGGAACTACAAGACCAAACCCGTCTGTAGGAGCCGTTGTTGTATTAAATGATGAAATTATTGGAGAAGGATTTACATCACCTTACGGAGGAAATCATGCAGAAGTAAATGCAATTGATGCTGTAAAAAATAAATCACTATTGAAAAATGCAACTATTTATGTGACTTTAGAGCCGTGTTCTCATTTTGGAAAAACGCCGCCTTGTGCAGATCTAATTGTAAAAAATCAAATCAAAAATGTGGTTATTGGCTGTGTAGATTCTAATAGTTTGGTTGCTGGAAAAGGAATTGAGCGTTTAAGAAATGCTGGGATTCATGTAGTTGTTGGTGTTCTAGAAAATGAATGTAAAGAACATCACAAGCGGTTTTTTACAGTACAAAATAAAAAGCGTCCGTTTATTATTTTAAAATGGGCAGAAACCAACAATGGGTTTATTGCGCCGTTAAACAAAGAAAGCAATCATCCAATTTGGATTTCCAATCAATATTCACAACAATTGGTACACAAATGGAGAGCAGAAGAGCATGCGATTTTAGTAGGAACAAATACGGTAATTGCAGATAATCCGAAGTTAAATGTTAGAAACTGGAGCGGAAATAATCCAATTAGGATTGTGTTAGATAGAAGTTTGAGAATTCCAAACAGCGCTCATGTATTTGATGGAAGTGTAAAAACAATTTGCTTTACTGAAATAAGAATAGAGAGCCAAGAAGAAAGAGATGTCATTTCGAGCGAAGTCGAGAAATCTCAATTGATTTTTAAGCAAATAAATTTTTCAAAAAACATTGCACAACAAGTCTGCGAAGTCTTGCAAGAACATCAAATTCAGTCTGTAATTATAGAAGGCGGAACACAAACACTACAAACATTTATTGATGCCAATTTATGGGACGAAGCTACTGTTTTTATTGGTAAAAATGAGTTTGAAAAAGGAGTGAAATCGCCAGAAATAAAAGGAAAATTGATTGAAGAAATCAACATCAATAATAATGTTTTAAAAATGTACAGAAATGATTAAGAATATCATCTTTGATTTTGGCGATATTTTTATCAACCTACATAAAGAAGCCACTTTTATTGAGTTGACTAAACTTGGTGTTGATAAAATTTCTGAAGAAATGATGGCAATTGCATATCAATATGAAAAAGGAGAAATCTCTACAAATGATTTTGTTAATTATTTTCATGACGCATTTAAAATTTCTAAAGAAGATTTAATCTTAGCGTGGAATTCAATTTTATTAGATTTTCCAATACATAGATTGCAGTTTTTAAAACAATTATCAGTAAGTAAAAAGTATAGATTGTTTTTGTTAAGCAACACCAATAAAATGCACATTAAATGGATTCAAAATGATTGGGGAGAAAAACGTTACAATGAATTTAAAAATTGTTTTGAGCAGTTTTACCTATCACACGAAATTAATATGAGAAAACCAAATCTAGCTATTTTTGAATTTGTTATGCAAGAAAATAACTTGAAAGCTTCAGAAACTTTTTTTATTGATGATTTAAAAGAAAACACAGATGCTGCAAAAGAGTTAGGAATACAAACTTGGAATTTAATTCCAGGAAAAGAAGATATTGTGGATTTATTAATTAGAAAAGAACTAAAAGTGTGATTTATTTACTATTAAGTGTTTTTTTTTCAACATCGTTATTTGTTATTTTCAAATATTTTGATATCTATAAAATAGATACTTTAAAAGCAATTGTTGTTAACTATATTGTTGCTTTTATTTTGGGTTTTGTATTAGCAGAAGAATCTATTGCATTTGCGAATATACCAGATCAACCATGGTTTTTTGGAGCTTTAGTATTAGGATTACTATTTGTGTCTATTTTTTTTGTAATGGCTTTAACAGCACAAAGAAATGGAGTTTCAGTAGTTTCAGTAGCTGGAAAAATGTCTGTGGTTATTCCTATAATTTTTGGAGTTATTTTATACAATGAATCTTTATCAACAATAAAAATAATTGGAATTATTTTAGCAATTGTAGCGGTATATTTAGCTTCTGTTAAAAATAATTTAGAAAAGCATAAAAAAGCTGGATTGCTTTTACCAGTCATACTTTTTTTAGGATCTGGAGCCATAGAT